>ENA-OQBV01000655-OQBV01000655.1-human-gut-metagenome-genome-assembly--contig:-NODE-655-length-19113-cov-5.814284_pt1 | contig 19113 bp, 20 predicted proteins | sample MGYA00242750_ERZ504559 | MGnify/ENA primary metagenome ERZ504559 (study PRJEB26092, sample SAMD00036230) | human gut metagenome | host: Homo sapiens | study: EMG produced TPA metagenomics assembly of... | reverse complement strand
CTTGTGACATCTTCCAAAGAGGCATTCCAGTAAGAGGCCACCGCCTGCGCCGTTTTCCTCGCACCACAGCAGGAGGTAACTCCCGTTGTGGAGTGTCTCGTTTACGAGATACCGGTAAATGCTGTAACCGGAAAAACCGTATTGGCGGGTGAGTCTTCTGACTTTCATGTCAGAAAATTGGGAAGTGCTGAGCTCATAGCAAGGATGTGTTCCGCATTCCTGGCGCCGTACAGCCCGTGACAGGCGGCGGCTTGTTCCGTTTGTAAAGCTTTGGGTATTCATATATGATAATGTATAATGTTTACTGTTAAGAATTATGTATATGACGGACCGGGCTCCCACTCCTTGGGAGAATGGGACCGGTGATTATCTGGCCGGAGGAATGTGGTGCTTCTTCCGGATGAACTGGACATAATTGTGGACGGTCTTCTCGCAGACGTGCGGAAAGTCTGGATAATGTTCCCGCAAGTAGTCGCCAATGCGGCTGCTGGAAATGGAGGGAAAACTGGTAAGGAGGGATGCGACGGCCTGCTCGTAGGCATGGAGTTTGTAATGCCGTTCTTTGTGCTGGAGGACTTCCTCCAAGCTTAGGGATTGAAGATGTCGTACCGTATTACGGGACACACCAAGACGACGGGCTGTCCGCGCAATGTTGATTCCCCGTGAACGAAGATCAAGGATATTGCTCCATAATATGTATTTTTCTGTTAAATTTGCCGCATCCATAATCTATTAGACAGATTTCGTAACTGGGACATTCCAGATTACGAATCTTTGATGCAGCTAAATTACCGCCCTCACTAATTTCCAATATGCAAGCAACATGGATAATAAATCAGCTCCATTATCATCAAAAATAGTAGAAGTAATGTTTATTTTATCTCGATGCTCCACATTTTCAATCAACTCATAAACCGTATTGTATCCATTCTCACCCCTTATCAAATCATTGTATTTTCCAGAGCCCTCAAGACTAATTTCAAGGTATGAGATGTTGGTTGCAAGAACTTCGTCATACCCCTGAATATCCATACTCATTCCATTTGAAACAACTCCATAAAATATTCTCCTATCTTCCTTATATTCCGCTAAAAGATTCAGGATATCAAAGATTCTATTATCCAAAAAAGATTCTTTACCCGAAAAATGAAAATGTTTCATACCCATTCCAATAGCTTCATCAAGAAAACTTCTCCATCTTGCCAAAGAAACCGACTCTGATATGGGCCGGGCATCTCCAAAATAACAATGCCTACATTTCAGATTACATTTATTACTGACGAATGAATCTATAATCATAGGTTCATTCTGCCGCAGCTTGGCATCTATATGTTCCATAAAAGATGCCTTATCTATATATTTTTTCAGATTTCCAATCATCTGGCAACTTCGTAATACAATATATAAGTAGAATTCATTAACGGATTATCTTCTTCATAAGATATCGTATCTGTGATTTCGGACATATCAACGTCCAAAATCAACTGGGCCTTATCCATACCGACTTTATATTTATATATACTTGCCGATTTAAAACCTATATCTTCTTTACATTCCAAAGACATTTTCAGATGTTTCACCGTACCTGCCAAAAAATTAGGCAATGTAGTATAGTCGCAATCTGTAATATTCAACATATTAGGCCAGCACCATTCAATCATCAAATCAACAATACTACCGGGACTTTTTACTTTGCCATAAGAAACAACAACCTGCTTCAACAAAGAATCCTGTCCGTTATCAGCAATTCTTGCACATAATTTTTTCTGCTTCCCACCAACACGCTCGAACGCTTGTATGTTTATATCTTCAAAGTTAACAATGGTATCACCTGCCACCAGCAGTTGGAATGTACTGATTTTATGCGAAACAACACCTCTTATATTTAATCGGACAAAGGAATCTCTCTTGTTTCCCATACCTCTTTTTTCTATTGTATTCTTTATCTCTATTGAATCAATATCAATGTTATTCTGTATATATTCCCCCAATTCATTGTATAAATACTCTGTGGTCAAGAAAAAAGCGTCCTTTGAATGGCACAATTTTCATCATTTCCTGCAATGAACGAATCATTGCATCTTGCTCGTTCAATTTAACATCAATACTTCCACCCCTTTGACTCATCGATTTGTACCGTTCCCTCAACATAGCAAAAATAATAGTCAGGCATACAAATACATATACTACCCACGCAGGAAACGAAAGCAAAATTGATTTAATATCAAGATCAGGCTGCGTAAATAGTTGCAAAGCCTGTATAACCCCACCCAGTGTTGCAAAGCCGCCAAATGTCTTTATACCTAAGTTGTACAAGTATAATCTATTTTCCATATTGTGGTTTGTCTGTTTCTAGTTGCTTTAACTCATTATTCAAAATGTCTATTTCTCTCTGTATATCGTTCCATTCCAAACGCCCAGTTGTCATCTTCTGCTTTAACTTCAAATCCCTGATTTTTTTCTTTATCTCTTCTATTTTATTCATGGTATATACAATTTATTGATTACAAATTCAATGAACAGACTCTAAGCGGGAAAGAAACAAACTATTCTTCAGAGTCATTTCCTTTAAAAAAAGCGGGGAAAGAAACGCCCGTTGCCGGATACGTATGCTTTCCCCGCTTGAAAGAATTTATAATTTCTACTTTGGGTAGAAGTTGCTTCTCACGAAGGAGAAGCGGACTTTTACTTTATAGTATGATTATTTTTTAATCATCTAAATTCAGATTAGAGGTTAGATTTTACAGTTACAGGAATTGTACCAACCGCAACACCCCAAGTGTATGTAACCGTAACTTTCACATTGATAGTCTTGTTGGCTGTCAAAGCTACACCATCATTCTGCCATGTAAATTCACCCGTTGTAGCATTTACACTAGCTCCCTTAGCAGCATCCTCTTCCGATACTTCGAACTTAGCTGCCTGAGCATTATAGTAACCGGCAATAGTAGCATCCATCGTACCGTTTTCAATTACTTTTTCACCAGCAATGCTTACCAAGTTGATTGCAGAATTCAACTGCAATTTATCGGCAGGATTCTTCTTGTCTGTAGTTTCAAACTTGGCATCTTTCTTCAAAGTGATATTCTTCAACGGGTCAGCAAACTTAACCTGGATCTTAGTACCATTGTCAATCTTCTGGCCATTAATCAGAACAAATACCATTACATCAACCGGATCGATCTTAGAAATGTTGATACGGTTACCTTCTTTATCATTGCAAGATCCTGTATAGGTCAGGATATTGTTAGTCAAATCAAAATCTGTACGAGTTTCACCAGCTACTGTTTCAAATACCAAATCAAGGTCTTTATTCTTATATCCGCGACGTAAGTCACCAGACATGATATAATTAGAACCTACAAGTTTACCGGCATTAATCATATAACCGTCTTTCCAGTAATCATTGTCTTTAACCAAAGTTACTTCAGGATATACTACCTTAACCTCATAAACAACTTCTGCACCTGTATTACCAATTTTAAATACTACTTTGTACTTGCCAAGCTGATCCTTAGTCAAGATATTCTTAACGTTTACATACAAGAAGCTTTCATTGTTTTCATATGCTGTGCCAGCAGAAATAACACCATTACTACTGCTTGTTTGTACATATTCACTTCTTTCTGCATCCCAAATATAATATTCACGAGTATATCCTGCACTCCAGAATGTTTGAGAAGACATGCCCAATGTATTATATACATCATTCATATCAAACTTGAATCTATAATCTTTTGATTCAAGAGTTAATTCATGAGTTTCAGATTTGGTATAAGTCTTAGTAGTAGCAATCTTCTCAACTGACGATACAGTTAATTCTTTTTCAGCCAATTTATATCCGTCTTTCTTATCATATACAGATACGATGAAAGTACATTCATGACCTACAGAAGAAATTTGTCCATTAGTCTTAATAACGCCATTTTCTACAGTGAAATAATTGCCTTTGTCTTCACCAGCTTTCTTAGCTACTTCGTAGTAAGGAGCAAAACCATATTTTCTCAAATCTTTGTATGAATTATAAGAAGTGTAGTCGCCAACACTTAAAGTATCAGCAACATTCAGTTCACCTGTATATAAAAGGTCCATCGGAATAGTGGTACTCCAATTCATATAGGATTCATCTCCATTATCATCCTTACGAGCTTCGAATACTGTCAAGTTTCTACGATCGATTGTTTGAGATGTAAGCAAATGGTAAGTAGAAATTGCGCTCTGTGCATCATTCTGAACCTGTAAAGCCACAGCATATTTCTTATTCTTCAAAGAGAATGCTTCACCAGCTTTAGCTTTTACAGTCAAAACACCATCAGCAAACGATTTGTCAGCAACATCTAAGATAGAACCTGCAGCTCTTGACTGTACTTCATTTACCAAGAAACCAATATTTGCTTTTGCCAAATCAATACTTGCAGGAGAAACACGATAGTTGAAAACAATATCGTTAGTCAATGAAACATTATTATCCCACAAATGGTTCTTATCGTTAAGATCGTCACCAACAGAAATATTGATAGCAACTACTTTAGTCTGCATATCACTATATGTCGGCATAAACACCACGTTCAAAGCAGCTGCAGCGGCAGTAGCAGGAAGAACGATTGACTCATATTCCCCGGTAGTCTGGTTATACACATGCAATTCATAGTTATCACCATTCTTCACCACGTAGGTACTGGTTCCGGCAGCAGAGATACCTGTATCTTCCACTTCTTTTGTCTCGGTGTTATAAGCAAACCAGTTACCGTTTTCACCGATATAAGGAGATACACCAGCAACACCAGCTTCGCCAGCTTGACCAACAGCCTGATACTCGGTCTTTACATCATTCTTATACCAGAAACCGTCAGTACCAATCTCCCATTTCACAGCATCAGCACCAGCAGCACCATCTTTACCATTCGTAATGGTATAAGAAGTGTTATCCGAAAAAGTTACGGTAAAACCACCAGTAGTTGGAGCCAAACTTGTAATCCATTTGCCTTCATTTACTTTTGCCTGTAAAGCACTCAGATCTCCTTTAAGAGTCGACAACTCTTTATTGATGTTGTCAATGTCATCATCATAGTCTTTACAAGACACAAATGTTCCCGTTGACGAAACCATCAAGGCTCCGAACAGGATTGCACTTAAAAACTTTTTGTTCATAATAGAAAAACTTTAAATTTATAAATTTAAAAAACTAAAATTGATTATACATATTAATCTCATTATTAATATCTTAGTTCGTTTATTACCTGTAACTCCCGTTTCCTCCTTTCCCGTGACTGATAAGACAAAGGTGACACACCCGCAACCTTACTGAAAGCTGAATAGAAAGCGCTTTTAGAAGCGAAACCGCAACTACGAGGCAAGTCATTCAATGCACAACGACCGAAACTAAGAAGCTCCTTGGCATATTCCACACGATAGCCGTTCACAAGCTCCTTCAAGTTACAGCCAAAGTATTTGTTTACTACATTACTCAGGTAGGTCTGGTTTGTTTCAAGCAAATCGCTCAGTTTTTTCAGCGAAAGCGAAGTGTCAAGGAATATCTGACGTATCTCAAGCTGGTACAATATAGCTTTATATATACGGCAGTCCACTTTACGAATATTCGCTTCCTTGCCGACAAACTCCTCCTCCCAATGCCGCTGGGCGGCCTTGAAAAGCAAGTTCTTCTGCCGCTCGGAAACGGCGCTACTTCGTTTACGTCTTAGAAATAGATATTCCATCTGCTCTATGTTAATTTCATTCATTCTCATCGCTTCAAAGACATACTTTATCATATAATAAAGGAACTTAAAAACGACATTTTCTATAGATCTCTTGGTAAGAGATCTATAGAAAGTAACTAACAAACAATATATCAACATATTATATCCTATTTCAAATAGGATAAAGGAGTATAAAAATGGACTTGGAAGCTTATTTTTTATATAAATTCCTATTTTTTTTGCCAAAAATGTATTAGTTCTCAAAACTTTGCTTATTTTTGCACAGAAAATGTATATCTCTTACCAAGAGATATACAAATAAGCATATATAAAAGAAGGAAATAATCAATTGTTAATCAATTGATTACTATCACAAAAAAGAGATTCTCTCCTTAAAAAAGATTCACCGAAATAATTTGAACAAACTCTTTGAACGGAAATCGGTCAACAAGTTTCAGGCATCAAGCCAACTTAATCACTTTACGAAGTCAATTTCTCCAGAAAAGAACTTAAAGAAACATTATTTCCTGAGCCGATAAACCGGTAACCTAGGCAATTTACATCAAATGCAATACCGCCCTGTTTCATTTTTAGCATTCTTCCTTACGACCTGTTTCAAATCCTTCCTAAAGACCTTTTTCGAGTTCCTCTTTAGGGTCCTCCTCACGTCCTTTCTTCAATTGAGTAGACATTACGCTATACCAATCACGGAAGCTCTTCAAATTTTCCCAATGTTCACCAAACTCCCTAGAGGTGAATTTCGCAATCTCGGCAGCCTCGAAAAAACGGTCGAATACACGGCTCTGCAACGCACACAGACGCTCAAGAAGGGAAGATAGATTACGCAGAACGAACAGGCATTTGTCAAACATGCCCTCCACCTTATCTTCCTTCTTGTTGAACTTCAGGATTTCAAGAAAAAAGAACTTAAAGATAAGAAAAAAAATACTTAAGAGAAAAAGGATTTAGCATAAGTATAAACACAAATAAAGTTGCTTTGAACCATACATCAAAGCAACTTTCATAAAAGCCGGAACGAATGAAAACATTCCTTATTTTTTCTCTTCTTCGACAGAAGACAGTGGCGTACTGTTCTCTTTATAAGCAGCAAATCCTTTCACCTTTGTCCGTTCCTTATTAACACTTTCCGAAGCGGCACTACCCAGTTGCTGCAAATTTTGCTTGATAGCATCGTGAGTAACAAAGAAATGATCGAGCATAGCTTTCAGATATTCGTCCAACTGGCCTTCTTTGGGAGTAAAGACCGTATGGCACTTGGAATGAAGCCCCACGTTTTTCTCATCCTCATCCGCCGTAAAGACAGTGGTCACCAACGAATCCACATTGACCAGATTGACAATCTCTTTTAAGTAAGGTAAAGCCGGATTATCCACACTGATAGACGCCCACCACGGATTCCATATCATGATGAACCGGGCCTCATCCTCCACCGCAATATAAAAATCATCACCTTGATATTTAAAGACAATATGTCCTTCCTCATTGGTTTCCGGCTGACAGCCTATCTTTTTGAGCACAGCTATAACCAGCTCTTCCGTACCGATATCCTCCAAGTCTTCCTTTGTCATACGGTCCAAACGGTCTCTACGTTTTTTACGCTCATGACGGATGCGAAGAACTAAAAATGCAAGCGGCCACAATGCCAATGCAATAACAGCGATTAGAATGGTGAGGTCGGTCATATCTGTTTGCGATTTAAGGGTTCAACATCAAAATACAGATAGTTGCTACACTATGCTAAACAAATATAGCAATTATAATCTTAAAAACATCTATTTCCATCGATTTATTTCAAGTGTTTCTTTATCCAAAGCAAATGCCCGTATTCTGTGTCTTCAGAAGTCCAGTGCTCGTTGACTGGAGTAATCAACGCCTCTTTCGGACAGTTCAGTACATTATAGACAATGTAACTGGTAGTAGGAGGACAAGTATTGTCATTGAATCCCCATGTCATATAAACAGGAACAGTAATCTGTTTGGCAAAATTCACCACATCATAATATGCAAGGGTCTTCATCTTGGCAGGTGTATCCATATCTACCGTATTCTTAAAAAGATGAGGATATCCCCCGGCACGGCCGGCTTTGTAACCTGCCATATCACTTAAAGCGGGATGGTTTGCCACACATGCCGTAACACGCTTGTCAAGTCCTGCCGTAATCAAAGCCAAAGCTCCCCCTTGGCTCCCCCCCTGCACAATAACATTTTTACCATCCCATTCAGGTAATGAAGTCAGCAAATCAATACTGCGGACACAAGCCAGATAAACCCGTTTCATATAATAATTCTCGCGACTATCCAGGCCGTTTACCAAGTAGCCGTTTTCCCGGCTGCTGAAAGCGCGGCTTATCTCGCCGAAAGTATCCTCATCCAACTCCGGATTCAATCCGTGGATTTCTATCTCAAAGCGGATACAGCCTTCTTCCGCATAATATTTATGCCGCATAGGCCCTTTGATCGTCTTGATGCCAGCCCCTGGAGGACACAGTACTACCGGATACTTTCCTTCCGCTTTAGGATAGAACAAATAGCCATAAATACACTGGTTCTGCTTATTCAGCTGAAGCCTGATCAAGTAACAGTCCATTTTGTCCGTAGAATATTTCTTTACATACTCTTTGGTATAAGTCAGAGGGAACTGAGCCGCTTCCGCCTTAGTCTTATTCCAGAATTCATTAAAATCAGAAGGCAACTGGGTATAAGGTTGAAGCTTCTCAGGAGAGAAACCGACTTTGATATGGTGGGAATAAGTTTTACCTCCTACTTTAGCCGTCAGACGACAATCACGGAAACCTGGCTCTTTCATTGTCCCCATAGAAATAACCGCTTTTCCATTCTTCAGTTTTACAGTTCCCTTGGTATCCGAAGGCATCATGTCGCCTCCCAGCTCATATAAAACCTCCACACCATCTTGCGGAACACCATATTTATAGAACTGAACCTCAATCTTCGCTTTCTCGCCTGTCTTGTACAACCAGTCGGCATGATCGGGTACAGTTACCCAAAGCACATCACTCCGATAAGGATAATTTTCGGCCGCTACTGAAAGAACGAACAAGACAGCCCCAATAAGCATGCTTAAAAATCTGTTTTTCATTGTAATTCTATTTAATAGTTCTAAAAATCAGTATTAAATCTACGTAACTCCGCACGCAAGGCACGAGCTCTCCCTCCTGTCATACTATCCAGCAACTCCCAAAAACGAGGGCCGTGATTCATTTCCTTGGTATGAGACAATTCGTGTAACAGTACATAATCCATCAAATGGGGAGGCAACAACATCAAATAACAGGAAAGATTGATACTGCCTGTTCCCGAACAACTTCCCCCATCTTCCCTTGCTGCCGGTAATCTTCACACGTTTAAATGGCAAATGATACTGTTCGGACAAAGCGGATAAAAGAGGTGGCAGATATTCTTGCGCATTTTTCTTCATGGCACGGATGATGGCATTACGTACCAGCCTTTGTACTTCAGGTAAAGAAAAATCCACATTCCGCGGACAGATAATCTTGACTCCCTCCTCGGTAAAACGTACGGAAAAGCAAGTAAAGTTACCTTGCTCCAGCCATAAACGGAAACAGGGAGTATGAATACGAAAATTTAAATCAATCGGTTTCTTACTCACTTTCCTCCAGTCCTCCAACAGACGTTGCTTGTATTGCTCCACCACCTCCAGCACTTTGCTGCTTAAACTATAAGGAGGAACAGTAACATGCAGTCCGTCGGGCTTTACCCGCATAGTAACATTACGCGCCAGCTTGTGTGTACGCACTATAATACGGTCAAAATCTTTATCCGGAAGTACTCTTTTAGTTGCCATACGGATACAAAGATACAGCTTTCCAATAAAAAAAGGCAGAGATTTGCAACTTTCCAGGAATCTTCACCGTCTAATTAACAGAAACCAATTAAATATATATATTACCATGAGAACAAAAACTATTTATTTTTTCAGTCTTTTTCTGGCAATCACAATGATGACAGGCTGTTTCCACATATCATCAGGTCCGAAACCCAGCAAGAGTAAAATGACCAAAAAATATAGCGTAACTCCTTTCAATAAGATAGAGAACAAAGCACCTGCCAACATTGTCTTTACTCAAGGGAATGTGACCAAAGTAGAAGCCGACGGTCCGGATAATTACATCCCCCAACTCATTGTCATGGTCAAAGACAGTACGCTGAGTATCAGTATGGATAAAGACAAATTCAAAAACTTCAAGAGTTCAAAAATCAATATCTCAATTACCAGTCCGGTCTTATGTAGTATCAAGCAAAGAGGTGTAGGAAGTATTTATCTGAAAGACAGCGTGAAAGTAACAGATCTTTCTATCAGTGCTGAAGGTGTGGGGAGTATTGAAGCAAATGCATTAATGGCACGTTCCATCAAAGTATCCCAAGAAGGAGTAGGCAGTATCAATTTAAAGGGGCAGGCCGGTCATGCGACATATTATTTGGAAGGAGTAGGTAGCCTGAAAGCAAAAGACATGATTGTTTCTGATGTTGTAGTTGAACAAAACGGTGTGGGAAGTGTTTCTTGTTATGCATCCGGGACGATAAATATCAGTGCCCAGGGAGTAGGAAGTGTAAACTACTACGGTGACCCTCAGGTTACCGGACTAAAAAAATCCGGAATTGGAAGCGTTAAGAGCAAATAACTCATTTCATAACTCTCTCTTTACATTAAATTATCTACCAAGCAAAAAAGGATTACTGCTCACGCGGTAATCCTTTTTAAAATTATTTAGTTAGTTAATTTAAAATTTGAGAGAATTGAAACTTCACAGCCTCGAATTAAAAAGTTGTTTTAATAAGCACTAACTATCATATTTATATAAAAGCAAATGAAAATGTTCTAGTTTGTTTTCCCTGTACCGGTATCATCAACGGTAATCTTTGCCACCGTATCTGTAGGCAATACAGGTTCGTATGCCACTTGGGGGTCGGTAGTAGAATTCTGATACTCATCGTGTACCGATACCGTATCACTATCACCACCTTCCATAGTGTGTTGCATCACTGTACCCATAAGAAACAACACGGCAATCATTGCAGCCGCTTTAAACAGAGGCATAAAACGCGTACGCATAGTCAGACGTTGTGCTTTTACCACCGGTCTTTCTATCCGGGTCAGAATTCTGGTATCAAAATCATCTCCCAAACCTTTCTCCTTCTCCACATCCTGATAAGCAAACAACTGCTTGTACCGGAGTAAATGAGCAGGCACTTCCTTCTGACGAAAGAATGAACGTAATATTTGCTCTTCCTCCAATGAAGTTTCGCAATTCCAATAACGTTCCAAAAGCTGTTCAATATATTTATAATCCATAATCCTCTATTTCAGTGTATCTTTGTTTTATTTTCTGCCGGGCACGGAAAAGGGTTACTTTCACCTGTTCTTCCGTAATCTGCAAAATATCTGCAATCTCTTTATAACTCTTTCCTTCAACATCCCTCAACTGCATAATTGTACGCTGCCTTTCGGGAAGCTCATTGACCAGACGGTGAACCAACTGTATTTGTTCGTTCTGCGCCAACCGATCATAAGGCGTCAATGTATCAGGCATCTCCCGCACTTCAGAGGTCAGTTCCAAATTTTGCGCTTCCATCTTCTGACTGCGGTCAATTGCCAAGTTACGAGCAATGGTCAGGCAATATGCCTCAATGGATTCAAACTGCGGCCATTCATCCCGCTTGTTCCATACTCTGATCATCGTATCCTGCACCACATCCTCCGCTTCAGCACTATTCAGCGTAATACGAAGCGCCAACCTGTAGAGTTTGTCTTTCAGGGGCAGAATATCGTTTCGGAAACTGATCTCTCGCATTGCTCTGTAATAATGACGGGTGAGTTACACTAAAGTTACACTCACCCGCCTGTTTTTTTGAATTATTTTTTAATTACGGTTCCACTTCCTTCACTAATGGCTGATGCTAAGGTTATTACCACCTGACTGACTCCTGCATCAATAGCAGAAAAAGAATTTTCCAGCTTGGGAATCATCCCTCCTTGAATAATGCCTTGCGCTACAAATTCTTTAAACTCTTCAGGAGTAATGACAGGAATTACACTGTCATCATCATTTTCGTCACGCAATACGCCCTTTTTCTCAAAGCAATAAACCAATGTCACATCAAACAAGGACGCCAATGCTTTGGCGGTTTCTCCGGCAATGGTATCAGCATTGGTATTCAGCATGCTTCCTTTACCGTCATGGGTCAATGGAGCCATAACAGGCACAATGCCCTGACGGATCAATGCCGCCAAAAAATTGGCATTTACTTTCTCTACATCACCAACAAAGCCATAGTCCACGTCTTTTACCGGACGCTTTACTGAACAGATCACATTCATATCAGCTCCGGTCAGTCCAATGGCATTCACACCTTTTGCCTGAAGACCGGCTACGATACTCTTGTTCACCAGTCCGCCATATACCATGGTTACCACTTTCAGCGTTTCTGCATCCGTAATGCGGCGACCATTCACCATCTTGCTTTCAATCCCTAGTTGTGCCGCCAGTCTGGTAGCAGAGCGCCCGCCACCGTGTACCAACAACTTATAACCTCCTATAGCAGAAAAATCAGCCAATAACTGATTAAGTGTAGACTCTTCCTCTACAATTTTTCCACCTACTTTTATGATAGTCAGTTTCTCTTTCATGTTATTATTCCAAATAAGTATATCCGTACAACCCGGAACGATAATTAGAGAGGAATTCTTTTCCTTCCTCTACAGAAATTCGTCCTTCTTTTACTGATTTGGTCACCCACGTTTCCAGTGTACGCACCAGTTTCTTCGGATTATACTGTACATAATCCAAAACCTCGGCCACCGTTTCACCATCAATTACCTGATCAATGGAATATCCTTTGTCATCCACCGTGACATGCACCGCATTGGTATCTCCAAACAAATTGTGCATATCACCCAAAATCTCCTGATAAGCACCAACCAGAAACACACCTATATAATAAGCGTCTTTTCCTTTCAACGAATGTACCGGCAGGTCATGCGATACATAACGGGTAGAGATAAAATTGGCAATCTTTCCATCCGAATCACAAGTAATATCCTGCAAGGTAGCATTTCTGTCGGGCTTCTCGTCCAGACGCTGGATAGGCATGATAGGGAATATCTGATCTATCGCCCACGAGTCCGGCAACGACTGGAACAACGAGAAATTACAGAAATATTTATCAGCCAGCAGTTTGTCCAGTTTGCGGAATTCATCGGGCGCATGTTTCAACCCCGAAGCAATCTGATTGATCTCACGGGTCACCGACCAGTACAGACGCTCTATCTGGGCACGGGTCTTCAAATCCACAATACCGTGGCTGAATAAATCAAGTGCTTCCTCACGTATCTGCTGTGCATCGTGCCACGCCTCCACCATACGGCTCTGATTCAGATTATCCCATATCTCATAAAGTTCATGTACCAATTCATGGTCATTTTCACCTACTTCGAAATCCTCATCCATTTCGGGCAAAGTCGCCGTTTCCAGCACCTCGAAAATCAGCACGGAGTGATGGGCAGTCAGTGAACGTCCGCTTTCAGTAATAATATTCGGATGAGGAATTCCATTCTTGTCACTGGCATCTACCAGCGTAGAGATAGAGTCATTCACATACTCCTGAATAGAGTAATTCACACTACTTTCACTATTGGCAGAACGAGTTCCGTCATAATCCACCCCCAAACCACCACCGATATCCACAAATTCCACATTAAATCCCATCACATGCAACTGCACATAGAATTGCGATGCCTCACGCAGAGCGGTCTTGATACGACGTATTTTAGTAACCTGACTGCCGATATGAAAATGAATCAGTTTCAAACAGTCCTTCATGTCTTTCTTTTCCAAAAAGTCAAGCGCTTCCAGCAATTCACTGGATGTCAAGCCAAACTTACTGGCGTCTCCTCCGCTATCTTCCCATTTACCACTTCCCGAAGAAGCCAGCTTGATGCGGATACCTATGTTAGGCCGCACATTCAGCTGCTTTGCCATTTTGGCTATCAGGCGTAATTCATTCATTTTCTCCACCACCAGAAAAATGCGTTTCCCCATCTTCTGTGCCAGCAGAGCCAACTCAATATAACTTTCGTCCTTATATCCGTTACAGATAATCAATGAATCCGAATCTGTATTCACAGCTATCACCGCATGGAGTTCGGGTTTAGAACCGGCTTCCAGTCCCAAATTGAATTTCTTACCATGACTAATGATTTCTTCTACTACAGGACGCATCTGGTTTACCTTGATAGGATAAATGATAAAATTCTGGGCCTTATACCCATACTCATCAGATGCCTGCTTAAAGCAGTTCGCGATTTTTTCAATACGATTATCCAGAATATCCGGAAAACGGACCAGCATAGGAGCTGCCACATCCCGCAATTGCAACTCATCGACCAACTCTTTCAAGTCGACCTCAACGCCGTCCTTACGAGGAGTTACCACTACATGACCTTTGTCATTGATACCAAAGTACGAAGTTCCCCACCCGGTTATGTTGTAGAGTTCTTCCGAATCTTCAATACGCCATTTTCTCATTTCTTCTTCTGTACAAAGAGTGTGTATTTACTATATATAATTATTTATTCAATTGCTTTCTCAAGCTGTCAACAGAGGCTTGAATTTGTTTTTTATCCTCCAGCTCATCAGCTTTAAACAGATGTTTTGCCTTGGAATAAAACGGATGTCTTTTCTGTAACGCCTCACAGATAAAATCCATCAGTTCCTCATCACTTTTATTTGCTAACAATGGACGTTGCTGCTTGGCCACTCTCAGACGGCGAAACAACACAGCAGGTTCCACATCCAGAAATACCGTATCACCACAGTCATTCATATACTCCATGTTATCAAAAAAACAAGGTGTTCCTCCACCGGCCGAAACAACCACATCTTCAAATTCGGCCACCTCATGCAACATTTTCCGTTCCAGTTCCCGGAATCCGTCTTCTCCACGCTCCAAGAACAACTGTTGAACGGTTTTATGGAAACGTTCCTCGATATACCAGTCCAAATCAATGAAATTCAGACTCATTTCACGGGCAAACGCTTTACCTAGAGTCGTTTTGCCCGCACCCATATATCCTATTAGAAATATACGTGTCATTTTTTTGCTTTTGCAGTGCCCTTTACCTTGGGAACCGCCTTACTTTTAGCGGATTCTTCGGTTTTTTCGGACTCCTCTTCCATATTTACGGTTCCCCTGTTTCTTGAAGCCGCTTTCGTTTTACGGGTTTCCGCCTTGCTTTTCTGCAATTCAATCACCTTAAAACAAGCCTCCAGACTTAAATCCGCCGGTTCTACATTCTCAGGGATCTTATAATTCTTTTTCTGATAGCTGATGTATGGGCCGTAACGTCCGTTCAAGACCTGCATATCAGGGTCAGCATCGAATACTTTAATAAACTTCTTCTCCTGCGCTTCTATCTTATTCTTGATCAGTTCGACCGCTTCATCCAAAGAAATCTCCATCGGGTCCATTCCTTTAGGAATAGAAACAAACAGTTTGTCATAACGCACGTATGGTCCGAAACGCCCTACTCCTACCGTCACCGTGTGACCGTCATAATCCCCCAACGTACGGGGAAGCTTGAACGCATCCAACGCTTCTTCCAACGTAATGGTTTCCATAGACAATCCCTTTGCCAACTGCGCAAAACGCGGTTTCTCTTCATCATCGGCAGTACCAATCTGAATAACCGGACCGAAACGACCTATCTTAACCGATACCGGCTTACCGCTTACAGGATCTGTCCCCAATACTCTTTCACCCACCTTATGTTCAGTCTTAGAGTGAATGGTCTTATCTACCAACGGATGGAAACCTTTATAGAAACTATCCATCATACCAGTCCATTCCTTTTCTCCTTCAGCCACTTCATCGAACTCTTTCTCCACATTCGCTGTAAAGTTAAAGTCCATGATTTCAGGGAAGTATTCCATCAGGAAATCGTTTACCACGATACCGGTATCAGTAGGTAACAACTTAGCCTTTTCATTTCCCGTAATCTCTGTCTTGGTAATTTCCGTAATCTTGCCACCTTTCAGTTTCAAGGTATCATACGGACGTTTCACACCTTCACTGTTTCCTTTTTCTACATAACCGCGTTGTTGCACAGTAGAAATGGTAGGTGCGTATGTAGATGGACGACCGATGCCCAACTCTTCCAGTTTGCGTACCAGGCTGGCTTCCGTATAACGGGGCGGACATTGGGTAAAGCGTTGAGTTGCCAAAATTTCTTTTCTTATCAGTTTTTCCCCTTTGCTTAGAGGCGGCAACAGACGACCCTCATCCTCCTGCTCATTGTCATCATCATATGATTCCTTATATACACGCAGGAAACCGTCAAAAGTAATCACCTCGCCGGTAGCGATAAATTTCTCGCTGCTGTTGCTAATTACAATAGTAGCCGTTGTTTTCTCCAGTTCCGCATCTGCCATCTGTGAAGCGATGGTACGTTTCCAGATCAGTTCATACAATTTCTGTTCCTGACCGGTTCCGCTCACCGTCTCATTCTCCATATAGGTAGGACGGATAGCCTCATGCGCTTCCTGTGCTCCTTTAGTCTTGGTGGCAAACTTACGGACTTTGACATATCTTTCTCCCATCAGGGACAAAATAGTCTGCTTGCTAGTATTCAAAGCCAAATCCGAAAGGTTCACCGAATCCGTACGCATATAAGTAATTTGTCCGTTTTCATACAGACGCTGTGCCACCATCATGGTCTGCGCTACTGTAAATCCCAACTTACGGGCAGCTTCCTGCTGCAACGTAGAAGTAGTAAACGGTGCCGCCGGCGATTTCTTCACAGGGCGGGTTATTATATCTTCAATAGAGAACTGCGCATCCTTACAAGTTTCAAGGAAAGCCTGTGCTTCCTCCTTGGTCTTGAAACGGTTGGACAATTCTGCTTTCACTTCAACTTCATTTCCATCAACATCAGGAACTTCAAACACTGCTGTAACGCGATAAGACGGTTCACTGACAAAAGCATGTACCTCACGTTCACGTTCCACAATCAAACGAACGGCAACAGATTGCACACGTCCGGCAGAAAGAGCAGGCTTTACCTTCTTCCACAATACCGGTGAAAGTTCAAAACCTACAATTCTATCCAGAATACGGCGTGCTTGCTGGGCATTTACCAGATTTACATCAATGTCACGCGGATTTTCGATGGCCTTTAGTATCGCTGTTTTGGTTATCTCGTGGAATACAATGCGCTTGGTCTTCTCAGGGTCCAGCCCCAAGACTTCAAACAAGTGCCATGAAATAGCTTCTCCTTCACGATCCTCATCGGATGCAAGCCATACCATATCAGCTTTCTTTGCCTCCGCTTTCAATTCGGCTACCAATTTCTTTTTGTCTGCCGGTATCTCGTAAGTCGGCTCAAACCCATTCTCTACATCGATACTAAACTCCTTCTTTTTCAAATCCCGGATATGCCCGTAACTGGAAAGGACTTTATAATCATTACCCAAGAATTTCTCAATGGTTTTAGCCTTAGCGGGTGACTCAACTATTACTAGATTTTTTTGCATAATACTATGTATTCCATTTTATTTTGGGGCAAAAGTAGAAAAAAAGCAGAAGCACACCTATATAATAAGGTATGTTTCTGCTTTTTTTTCTTAAAAAAGTCCTTTCCGAATGTCTATTTAACTAAAAAACCAGAGAAAGCCCGGCTAGAACATTCAGTTTTTCAGCAGGATAGCCGTACTCATAATAATATTGTTTATTCAACAGATTATTCACACGCCCAAAAACAGACAAGTCTTTCAGGAAGGTATAACTGGCTCCCACACTCAAATTGCTGATATTGCCCAAACCAAGATCCCTGCTGCTATTCCCTTCTTCTATTACATACTCTTTCCTCTGTACATATTCATAGCCCAAATAAACCTTCAATCCTTCAAAAACCTTAGCCTCAGCATAAAAATTCAATTCAAACTTAGGCTTGGTCATTAAATACAGCTCTTCATTTTCATTGTCTGTCTTCCAGCTATAAAATGTACCTTTCAATGAAGCGTCAAACCAGTCCTTATAACCATATTTCAGTTCAGCACCTCCATATGCGGTTTTTGCTTTATCCTGCAAGAAATGAGTAAAATAATACCCGTCCGCATCCACCAGATTGCAAAATAACTCATCTTTACTGATCCGATATCCACCAAAGATATTAAACCACAAACCATTTACCGGAGATGCTTTAAAACCCAATGTAGCATTCAGTGGCACATAGGTAGAAGGCATCCGGGCGTTTAAAGACCAATAAGGTGAAAAAGCATTCAACCGGCGATAATCATTCAGTTCACGCCCTCCCAACGCATGTAAATAAAGCACATAACTATCCGAGAACAAGTATTCGGCTTTCACGTCAGGAGACACATCAATGCCACTGTCCTCCCCCGACTGCCAATCCACATGAGCACCGACACGGACCCGCCAGTCATCACTTTCCAACATATAATAAGGATTCAAACCCAGTGAAGTATAGTTGCCCATTAAACTGTCCGAAGAATAAAACAGATTATCCATCTCGAAACGGACGCCTACCCGTTGCTCATTATCCAGCTTGCCCCATACATCTCCTTCGGTGTGTACAATCTTCTCCTTACCTGTAGATGCATTATCTGAATAATCCAGCGGATATTTGATACCAAAATACTTCAATCCGGTCTGCAAAGTGAATTGCAAAGGAAGCGATTCATCTCTGGAAGAAACACCGATGTGAAAATCGCCTAAAGTATGATGCTGTTTATCAGCAGCTCTGGCAGAAGCCGTATATACTTCGGAATCAGGCATATAGTTAAACACTTGTGATTGCAGGCCGCCACCTAAATTCAAAGTTACCTTGCTGAAATCATGAGAATAGTCCAAACGGAACTCAGTAGAATAAAAACGTGATTTCCAATCCTCAGCATTCCAATGCTTCAGCTTTCCGTTCATGCCATCCAGAGATACTCCGACTTTCAGGCGGTCCTTTCCGGTGATATCCCACAGATACCCAGCCTTAAAATCCACATTCCCATAATTTCCATATCCGGCACGGACATACCCACGTTTCGCGCGGTTCATAGCCCATTCACGGGTTATAGGAGACATACTTTCATACGTCCAGGCCAAAACAGGGCGCAAGGCTGTAGCATATTCTATGCCTTTCTTCATTACAGCCGGCTCCTCCACCTTAGGCAGGACATTAATCTTTGAGGCATCCATGATATTGGGATTATACTCATTCTCTACCACCACAGTGCGGTTCAACGTACTATCTTGCTGCGCATATGCAACAGACAGAGGCAAAAAAGCCAATATAATGGACAATTGACAATGGACAATGACAATTTCTTACTTATCATATTCAGCA
>ENA-OQBV01000649-OQBV01000649.1-human-gut-metagenome-genome-assembly--contig:-NODE-649-length-19163-cov-4.733663_pt1 | contig 19163 bp, 16 predicted proteins | sample MGYA00242750_ERZ504559 | MGnify/ENA primary metagenome ERZ504559 (study PRJEB26092, sample SAMD00036230) | human gut metagenome | host: Homo sapiens | study: EMG produced TPA metagenomics assembly of... | reverse complement strand
CTCACGAAGATCCTTGGTCTCACTGCATAACTGATAGAGGTCATATACCTCCTGGTAGTTTACTTTTTCTTTTGCCATAATCATTGTTGTTTAAGGGTTACGGCGCAAAGGTAGGTTTAGGGAACATCGTGTCAAGGCGGAAAATAGAATGGTTTACTGGAAACGGAGGTTTTTTAGGATATGTTGGAACTTTCCACTCTCCTAAATTAGGTAAGTTTTAATATGGCAGCTATAAATAAAAATGAATTGGTTAAAATTGTAACTTATAATGGCAAAATTTATGTCATCAACTACCCACACTCTTTATTAGAAGACAGAATAAACGAATAACCTCTCCCTACAAATCCTCACTCAATATTTTTCTTATACAAATACTGATAAAAATCATATTGAGCACGTACTTTCGGTTCGTCAGGAGTACGTTTGAATATATTCTTCAGTTCCTTGTCTACCCAGCAAGCTTTCCAGTTAGCACGAAGCTGCATATCGAGCATATCTATTAATTCCTGCTTCAAGCTCTTGTCCAAAACAGGTGTTACAGCCTCTATACGGCGATACAGATTACGCCTCATCCAATCAGGAGAACCGATAAACAACCGCGGATCTCCATCATTACCGAAATACCATACGCGGGCATGTTCCAGAAAACTGTCGACAATACGGGTAACACGAATATTGCTACTAAACGACTCTCCGGGAACCAGACAGCATATTCCTCGTACAATCAGATCTATTTTTACCCCGGCCTCGCTTGCTTTGTACAGTTCGTCTATCATGGTGAGGTCTTGTAAAGCATTCATCTTAAGAATAATTCTCCCCTGCCTGCCAGCTTTAGCCAAAGCAATTTCATGATGAATCATGCGTTTTAATTCCGGAAGCAAGTTAAAACGAGCTATCAGCAAACGTTTAAACCGAGGTTCATCCACTTCCTTACGCAAAAAGCGAAACAGCGTATGCATATCTTCCACTATCACCCGATTGCACGTAAATAGCGCAATATCGGAATAAATCTTAGCTGTTTTCTCATTGAAATTTCCTGTACTTACATAGGCATAGCTACGTATTTGTTCCCCTTTCTTATTATAACGTAATACAAGTGCGACCTTAGCATGTACCTTGAGTCCCGGAATACTGTATAGTATCCTGATTCCGGCTTTCTTCATCAGTTCGGCCGTAGCCAGATTGTTTTCTTCGTCGAAACGAGCCTTCAGCTCTACAAACACTGTTACCTGTTTACCGTTTTGCGCGGCGGCAATCAGCGTATTGATAACCTCCGAATGTTCGGCTACCCGATATTGGGTAATCATAATCTCCCGACACAAGGGATCGTGAACGGCTTCGTAAAGAAAATGTGTAAAATGCTCGAAACTATGATACGGATAATGCAACATCAAATCCTTACGAGCTATCCGGCGATACATAAAATTCTTACCTTCCAGTCCGGAAAGCCTCATCGGAACCGGCTTAGCCAAAGGCTTCAAATCTGGATTCGGATTAGGTAGTGAAGACAAATCTTCCAAATTCAAATGTTTATCTCCCGGAACCAGTTCCTCATTGTCGATAGAAAAAGCATCGGTCAGAAACTCCAGGAAATCAGCAGGCATCTTACGATCGTACACAAAACGTGCTATCGCTCCAATCTTACGCTTCTTAACTTTCTCTTTCAGTTTCTCCACCATATTTTCCGAAGGAACATCATCTACAAATACATCCGCATCACGCGAAATTTTACAGCAATAGCTGCAATCTACATCGTAGCCGACAAAAACTTCAGCAAGATTAGCCTTTACGATATCCTCCAGAAACATCAGATAATAATTATCACCTTGTTTGGGAAGTTCCACGAAACGAGGAACCTTGCTGTATGGCATCTTGATAATGAAATACTCCATCCGTTCTGTTTCATGGCAACGCACCCGTACCGCCAGATACTGGCGTTTATCACGAAGAAACATCCTGACCTTCTCTTTTTCAATCTTTACCGGTTGCAAGTAAGGAAATACTTCCTCCATGAAAAAGCGATGTACAAAATCACGGTGAAAATCTTCCACTTCCCTTTTCGACTGATAAAAGATTATATGATTCTGACGGAGTCCGGGCAATATCTTCTGCTCGTAAATCCGGATTCTGTCTTCCAGTTGTGCATTGACTATCTCCGCAATTTTACGAATCAGCTCATGTGCCTGGTCTACAGTCATGTCTTCGCTTTTTCCACCGGAAGCAACAACTTTATGTTCGGCAACACGGACCTTATAGAACTCCTCCAGATTGGATGAATAAATTGCAATGAAGTTTATCCGCTCATACAATGGCAAATCATCGTCATCAGCTTCAAGCAACACACGATGATTGAAGGAAAGCCAGCTTATGTCGCGGTTAAAATATCTATATTGTTTTTCCATAATGCCATGAATCAAGGTTGAGTCAAAAATACTATCTTTGTCCGACAAAACCAAAGAAAAAATGACAAGAATCGGATTATTATCGGACACTCACGGCTACTGGGACGAACGTTACCTGAAATATTTTGATCCGTGCGACCAGATATGGCATGCCGGCGATATCGGTTCGATGGAAGTAGCAGAACGACTCGCAGCCTTCCGCCCCCTGAAAGCAGTATATGGAAATATAGACGGACAAGACATGAGGCACACGTTTCCTGAAACAGCACGCTTCACTGTCGACGGAGCAGATGTACTGATGAAACATATAGGAGGATATCCCGGTAAATATGATCCTTCTATCCGCTCTGTCCTTTTAGCCAATCCTCCCAAGCTTTTTATAAGCGGTCATTCACATATTCTGAAGGTGAAATATGACCAGACACTCGGATTACTGCACATAAATCCCGGAGCAGCAGGAATATACGGATTCCATACGGTCCGTACTTTAGTACGTTTCAGCATCGACAACGGAAACTTTTCCGACCTGGAAGTAATAGAATTAAACAAGTAATTGTTTGCCTGATTAAAAAAACTTTCCGAAATTTGTAACCGATTTTAAGCAACATCTTATATGAAAACTTATTTAGTAACAGGAGCAGCCGGATTTATCGGCGCCAATTATATAAAGTATATCTTAGCAAAACACGAAGACATTAAGGTTGTTATACTTGACGCTTTGACTTATGCCGGAAATCTAGGTACTATTGCCAAAGATGTAGACAACGAACGTTGCTTTTTCATAAAAGGCAACATATGCGACCGTGAGCTTGCCGACCGACTTTTTTCAGAATATAAATTCGATTATATCGTAAATTTCGCTGCCGAAAGCCACGTAGACCGCAGTATAGAAAATCCACAGCTGTTCCTTCAGACTAATATCCTGGGAACTCAAAACCTGCTGGATGCAGCCCGCCGTGCATGGGTTACCGGAAAAGACGAAAACGGTTATCCTACATGGAGAAAAGATGTACGCTATCATCAGGTATCAACCGACGAAGTATATGGTTCGCTGGGTGAAGAAGGCTTCTTCACTGAAGAAACTCCTTTATGCCCGCACAGCCCATACAGTGCGTCAAAGACCAGTGCCGATTTAATCGTAATGGCATATCGTGACACTTATAAGATGCCGGTTACTATCACACGTTGCTCAAACAATTACGGTCCTTATCACTTCCCGGAAAACTGATTCCGTTAATTATCAAAAATATCCTTGAAGGAAAACGCCTTCCAGTCTATGGAAACGGTACAAACGTACGCGACTGGTTGTATGTAGAAGACCACTGCAAGGCTATCGATCTGGTAGTACGCCAGGGTAAGAACGGAGAAATTTACAATGTAGGCGGACATAACGAAAAACAGAATATAGAAATCGTAAAACTTACCATTGCTACAATCCGACGTTTAATGGAAGAAGAACCTGCTTACCGTAAGGTTTTGAAGAAAAAAGAACTGGATGAAAATGGTGAAATCCGCATCGACTGGATAAACGATTCACTGATTACTTTTGTAAAAGACCGTTTGGGACATGACCAGCGTTATGCTATCGACCCGACTAAAATTACTCGTGAACTAGGATGGACTCCCGAAACTAAGTTCGAAGATGGTATTGTAAAAACCATTATCTGGTACTTGAACAATCAGGACTGGGTAAAGAGCGTTACTAGCGGTGACTATCAGAATTACTACGAAAACATGTATAAAAACAGATAAATATATTTTTATCTGAACTGCTATATAACAAAAAATGTCCCGCAGGATTTGTTTTCAATCCTGCGGGATTTTTTTGTCTTTATACCTCATACATACAATACATTATTATTGTCTTAGCAATCTATATTAACTTCCTATCAGCAAACTAACATTCTTTTGAGGCTCAAAATAGAAAATAACAGACTTACTTATATTGTATCCATACGTTAGAGTACAAAAAATCCCCTGCTTTAGCTTTATTCATGCTGATTATATGGCTAAAAGCAGGAGATTTTTTACTATTAAAGTTTCAACCTATAAGATTTTTACTTTATACTTCATTTTAAGACAAGTTCGGAAAGCTGATAAAACATCAGGAAAAAGCCTTATTTTTTTGTACAAAGAAGTACAACTTTTGTAGAAAAATAAAAAAAACATCAGCATGTTTTCTCTGCCTTTTCAGCAAAAATAAAAACACTTTCCCAAATGAATCATAAAAAGCTGTCAATCACTACTGTTTCAACAGATAAGCTTTAAACGACGTAAAGTCTTTTTGCATAGGTACACTTTGTTTTGTACCACGCATGAAAGCCTGTAGCTTTTCGGGTATCTTTACTTCTGTACCGATAATCGCTTCTACTGTTTGCAGGAACTTCGCCGGATGAGCAGTTTCAAGAAAGACCCCGTTTTCTTCAGGCTGCAAGTCTTCTGCCAAGGCACGATACCCACATGCACCATGAGGATCGAGCAGATATCCGGTTTCTTCGTAAGTTTTCTGTACTGTTTCACGTATCTGTTCGTCGGTATAAGTCTCCCCACTAATTTCGGATGCTATAGCATCGTGACTACCTTCATATAAATCGAGGATACGGGCAAAATTACTCGGATCTCCTACATCCATAGCATTGGCAATGGTTGCTATTGAGGGTCGAGGACTGTATTCTCCAGTCTTCAGGTATTGATAAAAGATGTCATTACGGTTATTTGCCGCAATGAAGCGTTTCACGGGTAGTCCCATACGCTTACCAAACAGGCCGGCTGTTATGTTTCCGAAGTTTCCGCTAGGCACGCAAATCACCAAATTGTCTGCTTTTCCTTGCTTTTTCATCTGTGCATACGCATAGAAATAATAAAAAGCCTGAGGCAAGAAACGGGCCACATTGATAGAGTTTGCCGAAGTGAGCTGCATATGTTCGTTCAGTTCCTTATCCATAAAGGCATTCTTCACCAGTGCCTGACAGTCGTCGAACGTACCGTCTACTTCAATAGCCGTTATATTCTGTCCGAGTGTAGTAAACTGCTTTTCCTGAATCTCGCTGACTTTACCTTTCGGGTAAAGCACATATACATGAATCCCTTCTACCCCCAGAAAACCATTTGCTACGGCACTGCCTGTATCTCCGGAAGTAGCAACCAGTACATTCACCTGTTTCTTGCCTTCCTTACGGATGAAATATCCCAGCAAGCGTGCCATGAAACGTCCGCCTACATCCTTAAAAGCCAATGTAGGACCATGAAACAGTTCCAGCGAGTAAATATTGTCCTTCACCTTCACTACCGGAGCATCAAAACTAAGTGTATCGTATACAATGTGTTTCAACGTTTCGGCAGGAACATCTTCACCGAAAAAAGCATCAGCTACACGATAAGCTATTTCCTGAAACGAAAGATTTTCTATCTCATCATAAAAAGACTGAGGCAAAGCCTTGATGGCACGAGGCATATACAAACCTTTATCGCCTGCCAGTCCACGTACTACAGCTTCCTCAAGTGTTGCGTCGGAAGCCTTCTTATTTGTACTGTAATATTTCATAACTCTCTAGTGTAAATTCATAAACTCATTCATAAACTCATCTTTTTCCATCGTACCGTATCCTCCTTCCCGGCAGGCTATTTCATCGTAACTCTGCACGCTATCGGGAGTAATACCTGGATAATAAATCAGGAAAGGTATCGGTTCGGCTGTATGTGTACGCAGTTCGCACGGAGTAGGATGATCGGGCAACACAGCTATCGCTACCGGCTCATCCCAGTTTTTTACTTCTTCGTAAATAGGTCCGACTGCACGGCTGTCCAGATATTCAATGGTTTTCAGCTTCAAGTCTATATCTCCTTCATGTCCGGCCTCATCACTAGCCTCGATATGCAGGTAAACAAAGTCATCAGTTTTTAACGCTTCGATAGCTGCCTGAGCCTTGCCTTCGTAATTCGTATTGTAAAGTCCGGTAGCTCCCTCTACATCTATACAACGCAGCCCCGCATAACGTCCGATACCACGAATCAAATCGACAGCCGTAATGACCGATCCTCTATGAATGGAAGGGTATTTCTGTGATAAAGGTTCCATCTTCGGACGATACCCCGGACTCCATGGCCAAATGCTGTTGGCTGCATCTTTTCCCTCTGCCATACGCTTCTGATTGACCGGATGAGTGGCAAGCAATTCCTGCGATTTCAAAATCAAGGCATTCAGCAAGTCGGCAGTTTCTTGTGCTTCCGGACATAAGGCTTTTACCAGATTCGGACGAAAAGGCTTCAGCGGGACATCGTGTGGCGGCACACAAGCCAGACGTTTGTCGCCTCCTTTGATGACAAGCAAATGACGATATTGTACCCCCGTATAAAAACGAATACGGTCTGTTCCTAATTTCTCATCAAGATACTTAATCAGCTGGTCGGCTTCTTCGGTCGTGATATGTCCTGCCGAATGATTTTTCAGGATATCTCCTTCTACACAGATCAGGTTGCAGCGCATGGCCATATCGCCCGGTTCCAGATCTACACCGATACTGGCAGCCTCAAGTACGCCTCTTCCTTCGTAAACTAACGGCAGGTCGTAACCCATAACCGACATGTTCGCAACCTCACTTCCGGGATGAAAACCGTCGGCAACTGTTTTCAGCATCCCCGTACGTCCCATTTGGGCTAGTTTGTCCATGTACGGAGTATTTGCATATTGTAACAATGTTTTGTTTCCCAGCGATGGTACGGCCCAGTCCGCCATACCGTCGCCTAAAATAATAATGTGCTTCATAAGCCTAAATGTTTGCGATACTCATTATATCGGCAAAGACTCCGGCTGCGGTAACACCTGCTCCGGCTCCATAACCCTGAATGAGCATCGGGTACTCGTTATATCGTTCAGTTGTAAGCAAAATAATATTATTACTACCTTCCAGTGTATAAAACGGATGATTCCGGCCTACTTCCTGCAAAGCCACGACTCCATGTCCATTTTCCAGACTAGCTACAAAACGCCAGTGTTTTCCTTCTTTTTCCAATACTTTACGACGTGCTTCAAATTCATCGTCAAGAGCTGGAATCTTTTTCCAGAAGTCATCCAGTGAACCTTCGAACAATTCGTTAGGAATAAACAAGTGCTTCTCTACATCTTCCTGATTCAACCGATATCCTGCTTCGCGTGCCAGAATAACAAGTTTGCGAATAACATCCTTCCCGCTCAGGTCGATACGCGGATCAGGTTCTGAATATCCTTCTTCTTTTGCTTTATGAATAGTTTCACTAAGAGGTACATCGGCACTGATAGTATTGAATATGTAGTTCAGTGTACCGCTAAGTACAGCTTCAATCTTTACAATTTTATCTCCACTGTTTATCAAATCGTTTATCGTATTTATCACAGGAAGACCTGCTCCCACATTTGTTTCAAACAAGAATTTCACTCCACGCTGGCGAGCAATCTGCTTCAGTTCCGCATAATTCTCGTATTCCGACGATGCGGCAATCTTATTGGCTGCTACAACCGAAATATTGTGACTTAAAAATTCCTTATAAAGTCCGGCTATTTCTGGGCTTGCAGTACAGTCCACAAATACAGAATTGAAAATATTCATGCCAACAATCTCATCCTGAAGTACCTGAGGAGATGAAGGTATTCCTTTTTCATCCAATTCCTGACGATAGTTAGACAGGTCGATTCCTCTGCGGGTAAATAAAGCTTTATGTCCATTGGCTATACCTACCACATTCAGCATCAGCCCACGTTCACGTTTCAGTCGTTCCTGCTGACTGCTGATCTGTTCGATAAGACTATGCCCTACCGTTCCGATACCACAAATGAAAAGGTTCAGTACCTGGTATTCGGACAAGAAGAAAGAATCGTGAATAACATTCAATGTCTTACGCAACGAAGCTCCGTCTACTACAAACGAAATATTTGTTTCGGAAGCTCCCTGTGCACAAGCTATCACGTTGATACCGTTACGTCCCAGTGTACCAAACAACTTTCCGGCAATACCCGGTGTATGCTTCATGTTCTCTCCGACAATCGCCACAGTAGCCAGTCCGCTTTCTGCTTTCATCGGGCTGATTTCGCCCATTTCTATTTCCTTGGCAAACTCTTCATTCAATACTTCGCAAGCCAGATCAGCATCCACGGTCCGTACACCTATAGACGTTGAATTCTCCGAAGAAGCCTGTGAAACGAGGAACACACTGATACCATTTTCAGCCAATGTCTTGAATATTCGGTAGTTCACTCCAATCACACCGACCATTCCCAGTCCGGTCATGGTTATCAGACACGTGTCATTAATAGAAGAAATACCCTTAATGGCTTTCGATGAGTGATCAGCCTCCTGTTTTACGATAGTTCCCGGAGCATCAGGATTGAATGTATTCTTTATTAAAATAGGTATATTCTTATGACAAACCGGATAAATAGTAGGAGGATAAACTACCTTCGCACCAAAGTTACACAACTCCATTGCCTCTACGTAACTCAATTCCGTAATAGGATATGCAGTACTGATAACTCTCGGATCGGCTGTCATGAAACCATCTACATCTGTCCAAATCTCCAGCACATCGGCATCCAGTGCAGCTGCCAAAATAGAAGCTGTATAATCGGAACCGCCTCGTCCAAGATTGGTCACTTCTCCTGTAGTCTTATCAGTAGAAATAAATCCAGGAACAAGTGATATGGAAGGAATTTCATGGAACGTTTCACGAACCAGACGATTGGTAAGTTCCGAATCAAGTATATGTTTGTTGTGTTTCTTTTCTGTTTTAATAAACAGACGGGAATCAAACCACTGGGCTCCTTCTATCAGTGTTGCTACGATAATAGAAGAAAGACGTTCGCCATAGCTTACAATTGTAGCCGAAGTCTTTGGCGACAAATCACGTATAAGATATATTCCCTGAAAAATATCTTTCAGTTCACTCAGCAGTTCATTCACACAGTCAAGCAGCAATTCACGTTTCTGTCCTGCCGGAATGACGGTATAAACCATTTCTATATGACGGTTTACAATCTCCTTCATCTCCTTTTCATAACCGGAATCACCGTTGGCAGCCATAGTCGAAGTCTTAATCAACTTATCAGTTATACCACCCAATGCTGAAACGACTACTATCACTTTATCATCAACCGCTTCAACAATTTTCTTTACATTCAACATGCTGCTGACAGAACCCACTGATGTTCCACCGAATTTTAATACCTTCATGTACTTATATTTTTATAACAAGGACTGTTCTTTCATACAAGAAAGCCCACTTGTCAGATAAAACAAAATAAATAATTGATTAAAATAAAACGAAATGCCTGAGTCCACAGGCGTGTAACACGTAGAAACACCTAAATACAATCTCTCACCCCCGAGGGGTCATCCCGGTTACAGATGTGAATGTTGCAGTGCGCCCCATTCCGACCATCATTGTGATATGAAGAGAGTATTTGTTCATGTATTATTGTTTTGTTGTTGGCAAATATAGTAACATTTTTCTTCAATCAAACATTTTTCAACTATTTTTTCGCATAAAAAGTAGAAAAATTGGGACAAAACGTTTATTTCATCACTAAACCCATCCTCTTTTCATAGAAGGCACATTTATTTATTCACAATAAAAATCCCGCTCTTTTATCATACTAAATACAGACATTCACTCATAGCCATTAGCATAATTATCAGTAAACTATTGCAGAAAAATAAAAAATCATGTATTTTTGTTCACATTAATTTAGCATAAGTCTAACCCGATAAACTTTAGAATTTTAATATGGCAGACTCAAAGACAATTCTCAGCGGAGCTGAAGAGAAAATGGATATGGCAATTATGTATCTGGAAGATGCACTGGCACACATCCGTGCAGGAAAAGCAGACGTACGCTTGCTGGACGGCATCCGCGTAGATTCTTACGGAAGCATGGTCCCCATCAATAATGTAGCAGCAGTGACTACCCCTGATGCACGCAGTATCGCTATAAAACCTTGGGACAAGAGTATGTTCCGTGTTATTGAAAAAGCAATTATCGACTCTGAATTGGGTATCATGCCCGAAAACAATGGAGAAATTATCCGTATAGGTATTCCTCCTTTGACAGAAGAGCGTCGTAAACAACTGGCAAAACAGTGTAAAGGTGAAGGCGAAACAGCTAAAGTCAGCGTTCGTAACGCACGACGTGATGCTATCGATGCTTTGAAAAAAGCCGTAAAAGACGGTATGCCTGAAGACGAACAAAAGAACTCTGAAGCAAAATTGCAGAAATCTCATGACAAGTATATCAAACAGATCGACGATATGCTTGCTGCTAAAGACAAAGAAATCATGACTGTTTAATTAATTTTATAAAGGATGAAGAACGAAGCTTCAACGACGCTCTGAAAACAGAATGCGTCAGCTTTTCTTCATCCTTTATCTTTCATCCTATAAAAATTTGGAAAAAAGGCTTAGTCATTAAAAACACAGGAAGTTGGTATCTCGTCAAAACAGACGACAACCGGCAAATAGAATGTAAAATCAAAGGAAACTTCCGCCTGAAAGGAATCCGTAGTACCAATCCCATTGCCGTAGGCGACCGGGTACAAATCTCAATCAACGCTGAAGGTACAGCTTTCATTACAGAAATAGAAGACCGGAAAAATTATATTATCCGTCGTGCATCAAATCTGTCCAAACAATCGCATATTATTGCAGCAAATCTGAACCAGTGCATGCTGATAGTTACTGTCAACTATCCGGAAACATCAACTACGTTCATCGACCGTTTTCTGGCATCAGCAGAAGCTTATCGTGTACCTGTCTGTCTTGTATTCAACAAAATCGACCGGTATTCGGATGAGGAACTTCATTATCTGGAAGCATTGACCAATCTTTACACACATATCGGTTATCCTTGCTTCAAGATTTCTGCATTAAATCAGACAGATATCGAAGAAATAAAAAAAGAGCTGAAGGAAAAGTCACCTTATTTTCCGGACATTCCGGAGTTGGAAAATCGACATTAATTAACGCCATCCTTCCAGATCAAAAAATAAAAACAGGAGAAATATCGACAGTACATAATAAAGGTATGCACACTACGACTTTCTCTGAAATGTTTCCTATAGGTGAAGAAGGTTATATCATTGACACTCCGGGAATTAAAGGGTTTGGTACTTTTGACATGGAGGACGAAGAAGTAGGACATTACTTCAAAGAAATCTTTGAGTTCTCAGCTAAATGCAAATACGGTAATTGTACCCATCGACATGAACCGGGATGCGCCGTACGTGAAGCCGTGGAAAACCATTATATCAGTGAATCACGTTATGCTTCTTACTTAAATATACTGGAGGACAAAGAAGAAGGGAAATACCGCTCAGCTTATTAATCTTTTAAATCTAACAGACATGAAAAAACTCACTTTTTGTATACTACTTGCAACCATGTCGTGGTTTGCAACTACAAATGCATATGCAAAGAAAAACTCAGGACCTACTCCAGAGGAAAAAGGACTTGCTCAAATCAACCAGGCAAATGCAGAAGCTTTTGTCCGTTTCCTGGCAGCAGATGAGCTGAAAGGCCGGGAAAGCCGGAACAGAAGAGGGAAGAATAGCCGGAAACTACATTGCTTCGCTATTACAGCAATGGGGTGTTTCTCCGGTATTCGACAGCTATTTCCAACCGTTTGAAGCATACCGTGTAGAACGACAGAAAAAAGGCAAGTTGCAAGTTCATCCCGATTCAATCCAACTAATCAAACAGGGAGTACATCAAAAATATCACATGCGCAATGTACTTGCAAAAATAGATGGAAAGAACAAGGACGAGATCGTCATAATAGGTGCACATTATGATCATATCGGTTACGATCCCATGCTGGATGGTGATCAGATTTATAATGGCGCCGATGACAATGCATCGGGAGTTTCAGCCGTTCTACAGATTGTGCGTTCCTTCCTGGCTACAGGCAAGCAACCAGAACGTACTGTTATTTTTGCCTTCTGGGACGGAGAGGAAAAAGGATTGTTAGGTTCAAAATATTTTGCACAGACCTTTCCGCAAATCAAGCAAGTGAAGGGATACTTAAATTTCGACATGATAGGAAGAAATAATGATGAGTCACGTCCCTGGCATGTAGTATACTTCTTTACCAAAGGAACACCTGCCTTCGGTGAATGGCTGAAAGAAGATATCGAGCATTACAATCTGAATCTACAGCCCGACTATCGTGCATGGGACAATCCTGTAGGAGGTAGTGACAACGAAACCTTTGCCAAACTGGGTATTCCAATTATGTGGTATCACACAGACTGGCATCCGGATTATCATCTTCCGGGTGATGAAGCTGATAAAATAAACTGGGACAAGCTGGTAGAAATAACCAAAACATCTTTCCTTGGGCTATGGAAAATGGCAAATATATCTTTCTAAATATCTAAAGGATTTATAAAATATATTTTATAAAAACAGCTGTAATTCCTTTCATTCTTTAAAGTCTTACGTTTACAGGCAAAAGAATGAAAGGAATTTTTATTTGCAAATTTTTGTAAAAAAGGTATTCTCTATTTAAACAATTCCTTAAGTTTGTTATCAAAGTTAATAATCATTATTTCCAAATCTTAATTTATACCATAAAAACACATGGACAAACGAGTAAAATGGGGAATTATCATTCTGGTAGGAGCCGGATTAATCGGCTTAGGAATCCATAATTTCACTCCCAAAGAAAATGAAGAACTAAATGAAGCTAGCCCAACAATAAAAACAAATAAAAAGAAAAGTCTGAATGTAAATGCACAGATCATTAAACCACATTTACTGACCGACCAGTTATTTGTCAGTGGTAAGCTTATGCCCGACGAAGAGGTAGATTTGTCTTTCGAGACTTCAGGAAAAATCATCGACATTAATTTCACGGAAGGTAGTTTTGTTACCAAAGGTCAGTTGCTGGCAAAAGTAAATGACAGTCAGTTACAAGCACAATTAGACCGTCTAAAGGCACAAATGCCACTTGCCGAAGACCGAGTATTCCGACAGAATGCACTATTACAACGAGATGCAGTAAGTAAGGAAGCATACGAACAGGTTAAGACAGAACTCGCTACGCTTCATGCTGATATAGAAAACATCAAAGCCAATATTGACATGACCGAGCTACGTGCTCCTTTCGATGGTGTAATCGGTCTGCGCCAAGTCAGTGTAGGAGCATATGCCTCTCCTACTACAGTTATAGCCAAACTCACCAAAAATTACCCCCACTAAAAGTAAGAATTTGCCGTACCGGAACGTTATGCACGACAAATCAAAAAAGGAACCAGATTATCTTTCAAAATAGAAGGAAGACTGGATGCTTTCGATGCTCAAGTATATGCAACGGAATCGAGTATTGATCCGGAAACCCATACCTTGACAGTGCGCGCCTTATACCCAAACACCAATGGTGAACTGCTTCCCGGACGGTATGCCGACATCACATTGAAACAAAACGAAATTAAAGATGCCATAGCTATTCCATCGGAAGCCATCGTTCCGGAAATGGGAAAGAATAAAGTGTTCGTTTATCGTTCGGGTGTTGCCCAACCGGTAGATGTCGAGATTGGAATCCGCACAGAAGCAGAAGTGCAAATAGTACGAGGGTTAGTCGCAGGAGATACAATCCTTACCTCCGGAACCTTACAGCTGCGTACCGGCATGCCTGTTGTTCTTGACAATATCAACTAATACCTGTCCGCCGTATGAATATATCCGAACTTAGCATCCGCCGACCGGTATTGGCTACCGTACTCACCATTATCATCTTGCTTTTTGGATTAATTGGTTATACAACGCTGGGAGTACGCGAATATCCCTCGGTAGACAATCCGATCATCTCCGTTACGTGTAGTTATTCAGGAGCCAATGCCGACATTATAGAAAGCCAGATCACCGAACCGCTTGAACAAAATATCAACGGTATTCCCGGTATACGTTCTCTTTCAAGTGTAAGCCAGCAAGGACAATGCCGTATTACTGTTGAATTTGAATTGTCTGTCGACCTGGAAACTGCCGCCAACGATGTACGCGACAAAGTTTCACGTGCACAGCGTTATCTCCCGCGCGACTGCGACCCTCCTACTGTTTCCAAAGCTGACGCCGATGCCAGCCCTATTCTGATGGTAGCCATCCAAAGCAATACACGTTCACTGCTAGAGTTGAGCGAAATAGCCGATCTCACCGTCAAGGAACAGTTACAGACAATATCCGATGTAAGTAGTGTTTCCATTTGGGGAGAAAAACGCTATTCAATGCGTCTGTGGCTGGACCCGACCAAAATGGCCGGCTACGGAATTACTCCTGTAGACATCAAAAATGCCATAGATAATGAAAATGTGGAACTTCCCTCCGGCAGTATAGAAGGTAACACAATGGAACTTACCTTACGTACTATGGGACAGATGCACACGGCTACCGAATTTAACAACGTAGTAATAAAGGAAGTAAACGGACAGGTTATACGCTTAAGCGATATCGGCTATGCCGAATTGGGAGCTGCCGATATTAAAAGTTATATGAAAATGAATGGAGTTCCTATGGTAGGAGTAGTAGTCATACCTCAACCGGGAGCAAACCATATCGAAATAGCGGATGCTGTTTACGAACGTATGGAGCAAATGAAAAAAGATTTGCCCGAAGACGTTAGTTTTTCTTATGGATTTGACAACACGAAATTTATCCGTGCCTCTATTGCCGAAGTAGAAAGCACCGTATACGAAGCTTTCATTCTGGTAATCATTATCATCTTCCTTTTCCTGCGCGACTGGCGTGTTACTCTTATACCTTGTATTGTAATTCCAGTTTCGCTAATCGGAGCCTTTTTCGTAATGTACGTAGCAGGTTTCTCTATCAACGTGCTTACGATGCTCGCCGTTGTCTTGTCGGTTGGATTGGTAGTAGATGATGCCATTGTGATGACTGAAAATATTTACATCCGCATAGAGAGAGGTATGAAGCCTTTCGATGCCGGTATAGAAGGGGCCAAAGAAATATTTTTCGCTGTTATTTCTACTACCATAACATTGGTTGCTGTGTTCTTGCCTATCGTATTTATGGAAGGAACCAGTGGCAGACTTTTCCGGGAGTTCAGCTTCGTTGTAGCTGGTTCGGTATTAATCTCTTCTTTTTGCAGCATTGACATTTACCCCAATGCTTGCGACCAAAATGCTTGTCCATCGAGAAAAGCAAAGTTGGTTTTACCGAAAGACTGAACCGTTTTTTGAAGGAATGAACCGTATCTACAGCCGCTCCCTCAATGCATTCTTAAAGAAACGTTTTATTGCTATTCCTGTTTCTATTATCACCTTAATTCTAATCGGTGTATTATGGAATGTAATACCAGCAGAAATGGCGCCTTTAGAGGACCGTTCGAAAATAACCATTAGTACAAAGGCTGCCGAAGGAGCCAGTTATGAATACATACGCGATTACACTGAAGACATCAATGCTTTGGTAGATTCTATCATTCCCGATGCAGAAGCCGTTACAGCACGTGTGTCAAGTGGTAGTGGAAATGTCCAGATTACATTGAAAGACATCAAAGACCGTGACTACTCCCAGATGGAGGTGGCCGAAAAAATATCGAAAGCAATCAAGAGCAAAACGAAGGCAAGGGCATTCGTCCAGCAGCAATCTTCTTTCGGAGGAAGAAAAAGCAGTATGCCTGTACAATATGTACTGCAGGCGACCAGCATAGAAAAACTGGAAAAAATCCTGCCCGAATTTTTAAATAAAGTGTACGATAATCCTACCTTCCAGATGGCTGACGTTGATTTAAAGTTCAGCAGCCCCGAAGTACGGGTAAACATCAACCGAGATAAAGCAGGAACAATGGGGGTAAACGTGCGTGATGTTGCCGAAACACTTCAATACGGACTGAGCGGACAGCGTATGGGATATTTCTATATGAATGGTAAGCAATATGAAATATTAGGACAGATAAACCGCCAGCAACGTAATCAGCCGGCAAACATCAAATCTATTTACATCCGTAACGATGCAGGAGAAATGATTCAATTGGACAATCTGGTAGAATTCGTGGAATCCATTGCGCCTCCTAAGCTTTACCACTACAACCGATTTATATCGGCAACAATATCAGCCGGACTGGCAGAAGGAAAAACTATCGGACAGGGATTGGAAGAAATGGATAAAATAGCATCTGAAACACTGGACGAAACATTCCGTACAGCCTTATCGGGCGACTCGAAAGATTATCGTGAAAGCTCATCCAGCCTGATGTTTGCTTTTATTCTTGCACTCGTACTGATATATCTGATTCTGGCAGCACAGTTTGAAAGCTTTAAAGATCCGTTCATCATCATGCTGACAGTACCACTTGCCATTGCTGGAGCTTTGATATTCATGTATTTCGGTGATATAACAATGAATATATTCAGTCAGATAGGTATTATTATGTTGATTGGACTGGTAGCCAAAAACGGTATTCTGATTGTGGAATTCGCCAATCAGAAACAAGAAGCTGGAGAAGATAAAATGCTGGCTATACGCGACGCGGCCTTACAGCGCCTACGCCCGATCTTGATGACCAGTGCATCAACAATTCTAGGCTTGATACCATTGGCATTCGCTACAGGAGAAGGCGCTAACCAACGTATTGCAATGGGAACAGCCGTCGTAGGAGGTATGTTAATATCTACTTTCCTTACGATGTATATCGTACCGGCTATCTACACTTACATTTCTACTAACCGAATAAAAAAAGAGAAAAAAGCATGAAACATTTTGCATATATATCACTGATAATCTGGTTTGTCACTACCCTTCCGACCCACGCACAATATGAATACACATTAAAGCAATGTCTGGAGGAAGGACTGTTGAACAATTACTCTCTCCGCATCTCTCGCAATGAAGAACAGATAAGCAAGAATAATGCAACGCTTGCCAACGCCGGTTATTTGCCTACAATAGACTTGACGGCAGGATATACCGGAAACATTGACAATACCAACTCTACACAACGAAACGACGGAAGTGTTGTCAAAGAACGAAACGTATTCGACCAGACTCTTGATGCCGGTGTGGATCTGAACTGGACCATCTTCGACGGATTCAACATCAGTACAACATACAAGGAACTCAAGGAGCTGGAACGCCAGGGAGCAACCAATACCCGTATAGCAATAGAAGACTTTATCGCCAGTCTGACAGCAGAATATTACAATTATATTCAGCAGGAAATACGCCTGAAAAATTTCCGTTATGCTGTTTCGTTATCAAAAGAACGTTTACGTATCGTAGAAGAGCGCTATCACATCGGAAACTTCTCTCGTCTGGATTATCAACAGGCAAAAGTCGATTTTAATGCCGATAGTGCACAGTATATGAAACAGCAAGAGCTGGTACATACCTCGCGTATCAACCTGAATGAAATGATGGCAAATAAAGATGTGGACCGTCCGATAAAAGTAAAGGATTCTATTATCGAGCTGAAGCATTCGCTCGATTTCAATGAATTGTGGAATGCTACGCTAAACACCAATGCCAATTTATTGAAAGCTGACCAAAATTCAACTTTAGCTGAACTGGACTATAAGAAAGTGTTGTCACGCAATTATCCTTATCTAAGGCTGAATGCCGGATATGGCTATACCCTGAACAAATATGATATCAACTCCATCCAACGACGGAACAACTGGGGATTTAATGGAGGTATTACCATCGGATTCAACATTTTCGATGGCAATCGTCGACGTGAAAAACGCAATGCAAGCCTTGCTATACGAAATGCCCAACTTGAACGCGAACAACTGGAACAAGGTTTACGTGCCGATCTCAGCAATTTGTGGCAGGCATACCGTAACAATATTCGCTTACTCAATCTGGAACGTCAGAACTTGATTGCAGCAAAAGAAAATCACGAAATAGCCAAAGAACGATATCTGTTAGGAGATTTGTCTGGTATTGAAATGCGTGAAGCACAAAAGAGCCTGTTAGATGCAGAAGAACGAATACTTTCTGCCGAATACGATACAAAGATGTGTGAAATATCTCTGTTGCAAATTAGCGGAAAAGTTTCTTTATACCTGAAATAAAAACATTCGCAGACTCATAAACAATGCAAGTATTCTTTACATAAACAATCTTTCAATCAGCACAAATAATAACAAAAACGTCCTGATAGTTTTGGTTAAAGTACATATAATTTACCCAAAACATCAGGACGTTTTTCTGTATATATCAACAAGATACATATAAAAAAGAGTCACACATCCAGAATAAATACTATCTTTGCAACCTATAACATTCAAGCAAATACTTCAAAATGGGATTATTTATAAGAAAAAGTATTGAAACCCTACAAGCAGAAGCACAGCAGTCGGGTAGTAAAACGTTGAAACGTGTACTCGGACCAGTCAGCTTGGTAGCTTTGGGAGTAGGTGTCATTATTGGAGCCGGACTATTTTCCATTACCGGAACCGTAGCTTCCGAGTATACAGGCCCGGCCATTACTTTATCCTTTATCGTTGCAGCCATAGGTTGCTGTTTCGCCGGATTGTGTTATGCAGAATTTGCATCCATGATTCCAGTAGCAGGAAGTGCTTACACCTACTCGTATGCAACAATGGGAGAACTGATAGCCTGGATTATAGGCTGGGACCTCGTATTGGAGTATACCGTAGCAGCAACGACCGTCAGCATCAGCTGGAGCCGTTATCTCGTTGTCTTTCTGCAAGGTATAGGCATTGAGTTGCCACATGCCCTCAGTGCATGTCCGTGGGATGGAGGTATAGTCAATATTCC
>ENA-OQBV01000647-OQBV01000647.1-human-gut-metagenome-genome-assembly--contig:-NODE-647-length-19224-cov-3.506938_pt1 | contig 19224 bp, 20 predicted proteins | sample MGYA00242750_ERZ504559 | MGnify/ENA primary metagenome ERZ504559 (study PRJEB26092, sample SAMD00036230) | human gut metagenome | host: Homo sapiens | study: EMG produced TPA metagenomics assembly of... | reverse complement strand
ATGTTTGCCGCCAGCTTCTTTCAGATTCCACCTCACGATGGACACCCTTGCTATTGGCTGTATGATTCCCGCTATTAGGGCTCATTGGGGACTTGCACCCGTTAGCTAATACTCATGCCGAGCATACAAATAAAAAAGGGAATCTTCCCAGACTCCCAATCTTCATTAACCTTAAATCTAATACCATGAAAAACACGATGCAAAGATAGAGGTTTTATGTTATGCAACATAATAAAATCAACAAAAAGCCCCATTTATTAACTATATTTAATACTTTTCTTTTTTATATTGTAATTTAATTAGATTTATTTGTTTATTAAATAGACAAAACATATATTTGTTGAAATTTTTTATGCATAATACATTACATAGATAAAAAATACAATATTAAGTTTAACCTATTACAATTTAGTTATGGAGAATTATACAAATAATATGGTACGCTACAATAGCATAATAAAAGCGTGTGTTCTTTTAGGGGAATTATGTATTTGTAGTGGATTATTTTATATCTTTTACCTATGGGCCATTTATAGGGGGAAATATACTGAACTAACAGCTACACTACCTCAAGTTTTAATCATAATTATATTATGCTATCTAATATGTAGCATTCAAGGAGGAGTAGTCTTACACCTGCGCAAAATATATCCATATCAGATAATCATGCGTGTATTCCGTAATGTTTTTTATTTTTCAATATTGACAGGTACAGTTTTAAGTGTTGGTAAATTCATGAATATATGTTCTCTGTTTTTTCCAGCCTATATTTCAACATTATTTCTTCTGCTAAGCCTTTTCCGACTTACATTTAGAGATATCTTAAAACGTTTTCGTAGTCAAGGAAAGAATATACGTTATGTCGTATTAGTTGGAAGCACTTCTAATAATATTGAAATGTATCATGAATTATCGGATGATCCATCTACAGGTTATAAAGTTAATGGATATTTCGATGATAAGCCGAATCCAGAAATGCCCTCACAATGCTGCTATCTAGGACGTCCAGAGGAAGTCCAAAATTATTTGAAAAAAAACTCATATATACATTATCTATTCTGTTGTCTTCCATCACACCGTAGCGAAATTATTGTACCAATTATCAATTATTGTGAAAACCATTTAGTACATTTTTATAGCGTACCAAATCTACATAATTACTTACATAATCGTGTATATTTTAATATGATGGGGAATGTACCTTATCTTAGTTTACGTCAAGATCCATTAAGCCGTACGGAAAATAAATTACTGAAACGTACATTTGATATTGTTTTCTCACTGTTATTCTTATGCACTTTATTCCCAATCATATTAATTATTGTAACAATCATTACAAAATTAACCATGCCGGGACCAATCTTCTTCCGTCAAAAACGTAACGGATTAAATGATAAAGAATTTTATTGCTATAAATCCGTTCGATGAAAGTCAATGCCGAAGCAGATACGCTTCAAGCTACAAAAGATGACCCCCGAAAAACACGCTGGGGAAATATTATGCGTAAGACAAACATCGATGAACTTCCTCAGTTTATTAATGTACTGCTGGGAGACATGAGTGTAGTAGGACCACGCCCTCATATGCTAAAACATACCGAAGAGTACTCTAAACTGATAAACAAATACATGGTACGCCACTTCGTAAAACCAGGAATTACCGGATGGAGTCAGGTTACAGGATATCGCGGAGAAACAAAAGAACTGAAAGATATGGAAGGCCGTGTAATAGGAGATATCTGGTATATTGAGCACTGGAGTTTCTGGCTTGATATCTATATCATATATAAAACTGTCAGAAATGCTATCCATGGCGAAAAGAATGCATATTAACATAATACCTTATAACATTAAAGCCGTATCAAAGTGAAACAGAAAGTGCCCTCAAAAAGTTAAACACAAAACTTTTGGGGGCACTTCACTTCAAACAAAATTTGATTCGGTTTTTTTTATTTCTGTAAATTATAATCAAAAGCATGATATACGCAAACAGTTCCAACTTCACCACATCCCTTTTTTATTTATTAGCGTCTGACAGATATACCTAATCACTTGATTATAAAAACCATCACGCAGAAAACAGGTTGGTATGACAATACCAAACACGCTCCTTCAGACATATATAAACAAATGAAAAATTCTACTAGACAATATAAGTTCTACTCTAAATAAAAATAACCATACTCAGCATGAAAAATCGAAGCACTCCCTTTCTTCTGACTATCCGGTTATAACCATTTTGCAACAATCTCCTCCGTCCGCTCCCAAAGTTCCTGTGACTGGCGATGATGAGTATACTTTTCCGATAAAACCTTAGGTCGACAGCTGACATTCAACGTGCCAGTACGTTTACCGGCCTCTTCATCGAGTAAAAGGCAGATTGCTGTAGCAGCTCCTTGCCGAGGTGTACGGATAAAAGGGCGGAAGAAAATATCAGTCAACGGATCGAACCACATATGCATGGTGATAATGTCTGTCGAAACGATACCCGGATCAGCAGCATTAACTACAACTCCCCGCTCTTTCAGACGTTCAGCCAATTCAAAGGTAAAGAGTGTAAGCGCCAGTTTCGTATTGCTATATACAGGAATCCGCCAAAAGCTGCCCTTCTTCCCCTTTATGAAAAAATCAGGAAAATCCAGTTTCCCTATCGCATACGTACAAGACACCATATTGAGGATACGGCTCCCCTTGCCCATCAGCGGCAATAATTTGCGAGTCAGTAAATAATGTCCCACATAATTAACACTTACCGTACGCTCCAGCCCATCTTCCGTTATATGGAATCCGGTTTCCATCGTCCCGGCATTATTCATCAGCAAATCCAGCCTGTCTCCACGCTCCAGCATCCGGCAGGCAAAAGCGTTTACAGAAGCCAGCGAGGACAAATCTATCGACATCACCATAATATCAGCATTACCTGTTTCCTCTATCAAAAGCTTCCGCTTAACCTCAGCTTTTTCAGCATTATAACATGCCATTACCACGCTATATCCAGCCAAGGCTACCGCACGGGTTATTTCCGTTCCCATACCACCGTCTGCTCCTGTTATTATCGCTAGTCCTTTTCTCATATCAACCTCTACTCTCTATGCGTTCAATTTCTTTTTTCAGGCAATCCGGCAATTCTTCCTGCAGGTGTTGATGACATGCCATATCAAGTGTATACATACGGGCTATGCAATAATTACTATGCTTACAACTGCAACGGGCATTTTCTTCCATGCGCATACGGTTTACAAATCCTGGTTCATTAAGCAATGCACGCCCCATTTGTACGGCTTCGAAACCATCGTTAAGTACCTCATCAATCTTCTGACGGGTAACCAGACCACCTACATATACCAACGGCATATCCAGTGCTTCTCTGAATTTTAACGCATCATCCAGAAAATAAGCTTCGCGGAAAGGCACTGAAGGAATCATCCATTTCCCCACCAGACGAACACCATATTTCAGCCACCAGCAAGTCATATAATGTGTCATGCTACGGATAGGCATTTCTCCCCTCATTACATACATCGGTGCTTTACTTACAAAACCGCCACTCAAGACCAGAGCATGGGCTCCCGACTGCTGTAATCTGCGTGCCACCTGTAGCGATTCCTCCAACTCCATTCCGCCACGGAAACCGTCGCGCATGTTCATCTTCACCAGTACAGCCATGTCATTACCAGCTGCTGTCATCACTTCATCCATTACCATATCCATAAAGCGCATCCGAATTTTCCAGTGAACCTCCAAAGATATCCTTACGATGATTGGTGGCAGGAGAAAGAAACTGACTGATCAGGTAGCCATGTCCGGCATGTATTTCCACAGCATCGAATCCGGACTCGCGTGCCAAACAAACAGCTCTGCCATACGCACGAGCCATTTCCGGCAACTCATCGGCACGAAGCCCGCGCACAAACGTGGGCGAATAAAGATTGAACCCACTGCTGGCTCCTACGGGCAGACAACCACAAATGCTTTTATGCGACATATTTCCGCAATGCCCCAGCTGAATGCTGGCAGCTGCTCCTTCTGCATGAACCGCATCGGTGAGCCGACGGAGACCAGATACAATCTCCGGACGCATCCATAGCTGGCGGTCGAACGACAAGCCACTACGAGTAACAGCTGCATAGGCTACAGTCGTCATACCCACTCCTCCGGCAGCTACCGAACGATGATAATCGAGTAGCTGTTCCGACGGTTTATTTCCAGGGCACATGCTTTCGAAAGCTGCTGAACGAATGGTACGATTGCGCAACGTCAATGGTCCCAATTTCACCGGAGTAAATAGTTTTGAATTCATAACAATCTGATTAAAATAAACATCACAGATGAGAAAGCCTTCATAAAATCTCAAGAGATCTGCTCATCTTTCAACGTATGAACAAGAATTCTAAGGCGAACTCTCAATATATATAAGGAATAATTCTCTTTTTGTCTTTAAGGGCTTCACATCCAAACTCTTCACGATAACGCCGATAGATGGCATCAGCACGAGGTACTAAATTGGCAGCTGTCCACCACACAAAAACCCATGCAGCAGGCGAAGCTGTCAACAAGGCAAAACCTGTCCACTCAATCAGTTCACCCAAATAATTGGCAGACGTAACATAACGGTAAAACCCTTTCTGCGGCAGATAATGTTTCGTATCGCCTGGCTTCCGCAAATGACGGATTACATAATCCGAATGAAGATTGATACTCATTCCGGCGATAAACAGTGCCAACCCTATCCAAGGGAAAGAGTGCATCCAATAGCCGCAGCCTTCAGCATACAAATCTTCAGCAGACGGATAAGAAAAGAAACTTGTTATGAGCAGCATACCGTTCAGTATATTAAAGACAATCCCCATAGCTACAATGGCAACCGGCATACGACTTTTGCCTCTCATCAGCAGCGGGAAAACAAACGAACGCTGAAAATAATGCAACAAAAACAGGCAGGCAAAGACAAACTGAGGAGCAAAAACGTCAATATCACTAGACAGCCACCCCCACAGCATAATAACGAAAGCCGGAGCCTCCATCAGCATCCAAGCTAACTTATTAGGCAAAGAGATTCCCCACGAGGATGTACGGAACATACCATATCCTGCCCTCACAAAATAAAGTGCCACAAATACTACCGCGCCTGCCACAGACATAGCATAAAGAAGGAATTGATAGGTGTCGTGACTCATAATCTTCGATTTAGAACAACAATCAAAGATACAGAAAAAGGAATCAGAATCAATGGTTTAAAAAATAGAAAAAATCCCCCTTTTCCTGCTTTAATTCTTTTCATATCATATATAAAAGACAAAAGCGGGAAAAGGAGGAAACGTCCTGTTCTTTCAGAATAATGTCAGCATATTTCTGAAAAAACATCAGCAGAAAAATTTTTCAGTACAAAACTTCAAAAAGACTTGGAAGGTATTTCTGAAACCTTGTACAAATTAATCACACTTTATCAGCATGCTTTAAAGCTCATATCAAGACCTTTTACAGAATGTGTCAAAGCACCTACGGAAATGAAATCAACACCACATTCTGCGTAATCGCGTAGTGTATCGAAAGTAATACCACCCGATGACTCAAGCTCTACACGTCCATTTACCATTTCTACAGCCTTACGTGTATCTGCCGGAGTAAAGTTGTCAAGCATGATACGGTCTACTCCACCCAAATCGAGAACCTGCTGCAATTCGTCGAAGTTACGTACCTCGATTTCAATTTTCAGATCCTTACCTTTAGCCTTGCAGTATTCACGGGCACGCGTGATAGCCTTATCAATACCACCGGCAAAATCCACATGATTGTCTTTCAACAGAATCATGTCAAACAGACCGATACGATGATTTACACCACCACCGATTTTAACAGCCATTTTTTCAAGAATACGCATACCCGGTGTTGTCTTTCTAGTGTCGAGCACACGAGTCTTGGTTCCTTGCAGACGTTCTACATAACGGTGTGTCATCGTAGCAATACCACTCATACGCTGCATAATGTTCAGCATCAGTCGTTCGGTCTGAAGCAATGACTGGATCTTTCCTTCTACCACCATAGCTACGTCACCCGGCTTTACATGTGTACCGTCTTCAATGAAAACTTCCACTTTCATTTCAGGATCAAAACGGTGGAATACTTCTTTTGCCACTTCAATACCGGCAAGAATACCTTCTTCCTTTATCAGAAGTTTTGATTTTCCCATAGCATCGGCAGGGATACACGATAATGTGGTATGGTCGCCATCGCCGATATCTTCTGCAAACGATAAATCAATCAAGCGGTCGATTAAATCCTTAACAACTTTTTCGTCCATTTTATTTCTTGTTTTAAATACGTTTTCTTACTGGCAAAGGTAAGGATAATCCTTATCTTTGCAAAAAGAATAAATTAAAACAAGACAGAAAATGAAATTTACGTTACTAGTTGTCGGACGGACAGTCGAGAAACATTACATCACCGCCATTAACGATTATGCAGAGCGTACGAAACATTATATCTCTTTCGACATAGAAGTCATCCCGGAGCTTAAGAACACCAAAAGTCTGAGCATGGAGCAACAGAAGGAAAAAGAAGGAGAACTGATTCTGAAAGCCCTGCAACCGGGCGATGTACCTGTGTTGCTCGATGAACATGGCAAAGAGTTCCGCTCAGTAGAGTTCGCTTCTTGGGTAGAACGAAAAATGCATACAGTCAGCAAACGGCTGGTATTCATTATCGGCGGACCTTATGGATTTTCTCCTGCCGTATATGCAGTCGCCCAAGAAAAAATTTCCCTTTCGAAAATGACATTCTCACACCAGATGATTCGGTTGATATTTGTGGAACAGCTCTATCGTGCCATGACTATCCTGAACAACGGTCCGTATCACCACGAATGAAAACATCATATCACACATCGTATAAGGCTGGACTAAAATAGAATTACTTAAGTAAAATAACCGACACTTTCAGACAAAAATCCTCTGCTTTACCGATTAAGTGCTTAAAAGCAGGGGATTTTGTACTTTAACCTATAAAATTATAAGTAAATCGATTCGTTTTTTGTACTGTAAGACACACTCATGCGACTATTATCTGCTCCCGTCTATCGGGTAGCAGTTCTTTTCATCTGCTTGATCAGCTTCTTGGTTTCGGCATCCACCCGATACGATTCGATTATTTTCTGCAACGTCTTATTGTATGTAAAATCATCCAGTGCATTATTCTGCTTCAGGTATCGCATGGTAATTTCAGGGAACTTTACAAAGCAGACTGACAGCGCCCATGCCACTGCCATTTTCACGTAATACCCATCGTGACGGATAGCATCATATTCTTCCAGCAGTTGTTCGATATGTTCGTCATCAATAAAAAGTTGCATACTCATCACAACCCCAAATCGAATTTCATACTCTCCCTGTGCGTGCATCCAGCCAACTAAGTAATGCCACAACCGCTCCTTGTTTTCGGCGACGAATCTTTTCCCTCCTCCAAATTTAAAGGTATCACAAACCGACCAGCTGTTTATTATCCATACAAAGCGAGTAACGCGCTGCAAGTAGTATTCAACATCCGCATCAGGTTTGATACAGCCTAATACCATCCCCTGCAACATACGTTCTTCCATATAGAAAGTATCGGCAGTAAGCAGATACTCCTCCCAGTCCGTATGCGAAATCCGTACTGCAAGTTTACGCAAATCAGGAATTCTTATTCCCAACACATGTTCCACACCCGGATTCAGACTCTCAGCAAAAGACTTATTTCCTCTTTCTGCCAACTCCAGTAAATGTTCCTTTATGGTCAGGTTATCCAATCGGTATTCTTTCATCTTTATACACTGTTAAAACTATCTTCCCGCAAAGATAAGAACAAGCATACCTAGTAGTAGGTATTTAACAACTTTTTTTACCAATTAATAGGTATTGATGCCCTAAAGCATGTGGAATACCTTTGCGCTTGTTAAGAACCAACAAAATTAGAAAACAAATGAAAAGTAAAATGTTCCTGTTTTCACTTTGTATCGCAGCAATAAGCACACACGCATTTGCTGCAAACGAAGCCGAGAAAACAAGCCAAAGCAGCGAAGAGGCTGTGACAGAAATGAAAGCCCAGAAACGTTCTATCTTAAAAACGGAAGAAAACGGTAAAGGGTTGACCATAGGAGGATATGGAGAGGCTGTATATAGCCATAACTTTTATTCGGACAAATATATACGCTATACGGCAAAAGACCCCAGCGTATACAAGGGACAGTCGCACGGACGTTTCGACTTGCCACATGTGGTACTTTTCCTGAATTATAATTTTGGTCATGGATGGTCAATGGGAAGTGAAATAGAGTTTGAGCACGGTGGAACGGAAAGTGCCATTGAAATAGAGGAAGAGGAAGCCGGAGAATATGAAAGTGAAATAGAACGTGGCGGAGAAGTTGCTCTCGAACAGTTCTGGATCCAGAAATCTATCTGTCCGGAATTCAACATCAAACTGGGGCACATTATTGTTCCGGTAGGTGGAACAAACCAAAACCATCTGCCGACGGAGTTCTTTGGAGTCTATCGTCCTGAAGGAGAAAATACCATCCTGCCTTGTACCTGGCATGAAACAGGTATCAGCTTGTGGGGACGTGCAGGTGACTGGCGCTACGAAGTTTTATTGGTTCCAGGCCTCGATTCTGACCGTTTCAACCGACTGAACTGGATTCAAGGCGGTGCAGGCAGTCCATATGAATTTAAAATCGGTAACTCCGTAGCAGGAGCTTTCCGCATCGATAATTATTCCATTAAGGGACTGCGCCTCTCTCTCAGTGGGTATGCCGGCAATTCTTTCAACAACTCACTGAATGACTATAAAGACAGCGATAAGTATAAAGACGTAAAAGGAACTGTCATGATTGGGGCTTTCGATTTTAATTACAATGATCACAACTGGATAGTACGCGGGAACTTCGATTACGGTCATTTGAGTGATGCCGATAAAATTACGGAAGTCAATAAAAAGATGAGCAACAACTCTCCTTCCCCACAACAGAATGTTGCAGAAGCGGCTATTGCCACCGGTATAGAAGCTGGATACAATGTATTCTCACAAATCAATAAATTGAATGACAAAGGACAGAAGCTATATGTTTTCGGACGTTACGATTATTACGACTCTATGCATAAGACCAGTACGCCCATTTATAAATTCTGTGGACGCAATCGCATAGCAGCCGGAGTAAATTATTATCCCATCCACGATATCGTAGTAAAAGGTGAATATTCCATCGGTCTGATGCGAACACCTTACAACAATGAACCCGCCATATCGATTGGCGTAGCATATGCAGGATTCTTCACTAAATAAAAACAACAAGAAAGCAAATTTTATTAACCACAACTTAAAATTCAAAAAAAGATGAACATGTTTTTTTAAAATTTCCTCTTTGTATGACAGTTGTTACCATTATGGCAACAAGTATGATTTCATGTAGTGATAACAATAACGGGAGTAATACATCCAACGGTTTATCAGACGAAGAACAAGCATTAAAAGAAGCTATCGTTCCATACGTAGACAATACCGTTATCCCTACTTATACGGTTATGGCAGACGAAGCTATTCTAATGAGTGAAGCATGCACAAAAGCCAAAGAAGCTTACCTCAGTGGCGATAAGAGTAAAGCAACCGAATATGTGACAGAAGCATGCGAACACTGGACAGAATCACGTAAGGCATGGGAGTTGAGCGAAGCATTTCTGTTTGGTGCAGCTGCCGATTACAATATCGACCCCCATATCGATTCATGGCCTCTCGATCAGGTTGCACTAGATAATTTGCTGAATAATCAGAAAATGATGGATGCCATCGGTGAAGGCGATTTCGATTATATCACAACAAACCTAGGTTACGGTCTGCTAGGTTATCATGCTTTGGAATACATCCTGTTCCAGCTTACTGACGACTCACATAGAGAACCAAGAAACTTTGAGAAGACTTATAGCTACAGCGGACAGGTAGTAAATATAACGAACAATCATCTGATTTACATGGCAGGAGTTGCCGAAGATTTACGCAATCAGTGTATCCGCCTGGAGGCTTCATGGGCTGGCATGAATAATATCAGTACACAAAAACAGGAAATCCTTACCGAAACAGAACAAGAGCCGACTTTCAATTACGGTACAAGTATGAAAACAGCCGGACAAGGCGGAAGCAAATATACCAGTTATACCGTTGCCGCACAAGAATTGATTCAAGGATGTATCGATATCGTAGATGAAGTATGTACGCAAAAAATCGGACGTCCTAACTCAGGTCAGAGTGCCGACGACAAAAATTATATCGAATCACCTTATGCACTAAACTCGGTTGTCGACTTTGTCGATAATATCAAAAGTGTAAAAAATGCATACGAAGGAATCAGCTACGATGGCAAAAACAATGCAACATCTGTCAGCGCTTACGTTTCAACAGTCGACCAGGCCACAGATACAGAAGTAAAAGCGCTGATAGATGAATCCATTACCAAAATACAGGCTATACCAGAACCGTTTGCAAAAAATGCAACAGGAGCCGAAGCTGATGCAGCCATAGCATCTTTAAGCAAGTTATCTACAGCATTGAACAAAGCCAACAAAGCTCTTTTGAAATAAGAGCAATCAATTTCTCGCAGAATAAAATAGCTTTAAACAGTCATCTTGAATTGAGGTAAAGACACCCTAAATTCCGATTCAAGATGGCTGTAACAGCTTAGGAACAAAAATTTTACTTATGAAAACAAAGTTCTTATATCTGATAAATTCATTGTTCGTTGCCAGTGCCATAACAGCATGTAGTGACAATGAGAACCAGTATGTACCGTCCGACAATCCCGAAAATAACGAAAAGCCCGAATGGTATTACACCGGAGGCCAACTAGGTACTGCATACCTGACAACATCGAATGCCCTGGAACAGCCAACAGAACCCATCGAAGCTAATGAAGAGATGAGCCAGCGCTTTAAAAAATGGTGAACAACTTTTCGAAAAAAATGTATAATGAACAATCATTCCGGAGTACGTAAAGGATTAGGGCCGGCATATGTACGCAGTTCGTGTATCATTGTCACCCCGGATACGGTCACGGAAAAACGTAATCCTGCCGGTGCTTTTCAAACTACATCAATAGGAAACGGATGTCTGCTTGTCGTTTACAATCCTGATACAGACGGATATGTAAGTTGGCTTACAGGAATGCCTCAGGGACACGCAACTCAGCCTTTCAAAGCTCCGCTGGATGAAAGCAAGGTCATCATTGAATGGAAGAAATATACCGACGAGTGGGGAAATAAATTTCCCGACGGAGAAAGTTATGACCTGGAGTATCCGGAAGTTACACTTGCTGCTGATGCTGTATATGCAAAAAATGAAGGAGTAATCAGCAGTCTGGGCAACTATAAAGTGCTCTTGGAATCTACCATCGGTATTTACGGAACCGGACTGCTGGATGCCATCAGCGATGATGATCTGAAAGCACAATATGCCAAAGAAGAGCAAGACGGTTACATGCAAAACGGTCTAAACGAAGCTTTCTTCAAAAATGGAGAATGGGTAAAGCAATACAGCAATACGAAAGTCACAGATGTCAATCCTGACTTTAGCGATAAAGGAGAACAGCACCCTTTCAGATTTACTTATGCCCTGAGCAGAGGACCACTGCAAGACGCTGCCGGAGCGAACGCTATGTGGAATATCACAAACGTAACACGCAGCAACCGCCGCTATCATTATCTGGATACTTATTTTGCTAGTGCCAGCGGAGAGGATAAAACGGTTTACGGAGGAAGTTCATGGGTAAAAGCCTCAGCCAATGATCCGGAAGTACAGGCTGGTTATCAATCATACATTGAAGAAGTCGATCCTGATAAAAATCACCCGACCTGGCATGCAGATGATTATACAGACAAGACGCAGGTAGCCAGAGCCATTGCCGCATATCTCACTTCTCAAGAGCTGGATGTAGAAATGGATGATGAAGATTTTATCGATTTCATGGTATGGCATCGTGGATTAGCCGTTCCTGCCGCACGTAATGTGGACGATCCGGACGTGATAAAAGGCAAGGAACTGTTCGAACAGATAGGATGTGCTTATTGCCATCGTCCATCATGGACAACAGGAGATGATAACTTTTACGATCCAAACGGATTCTTTACCAAAGGTGACAGCCGGTTGCCAAGATATCCCAACCAGACAATCTGGCCTTACTCCGACCTCGTACAACATAAGTTACATATGGAAAACGACATCCGGACCGGCTGGTGTCGTACCACTCCGCTATGGGGACGAGGATTGCATCAGATGTGTACCGGTTCGGCCACAGCCGACCGTCTGCACGATAACCGCGCACGAAACGTCATCGAAGCCATTATGTGGCATGGAAACACTAAAAGTGATGCACGAATGACTGTCGAAAAGTTCCGCAATCTGTCGAAAGCCGAGCGCGATGCAATTGTAAAATTCATTGACTCAATCTGATCATACATTTAAAGGAGAACGAGGACTTTCATACAACAAAAAAGGTCTGAACTCTCTCCAAAAGAAACGAATCTAAAAAAACTATTGCTGTCCGATAAAACTTCTAAGTCATCAATAAGCATTAACTTAAAAAGGGGCCTATCCATAAAAACAACACTGATAATCATCCTATTTAATATGTTTATCGGACACTAATATAAAAAACAGATTCTACCACGGATTACACATACAGATACAGATTTTCCCATACAATATATAAAATAACCTATTATCAGTTTGTATAGTCCGTGGTAATATTTAATCTCCTTATATTCTTCCTCCCACAAGTAAAAACAATAAACAGAATGACTAATATATTAAAAAAAGCGACTTTTGGATTATGGATATTTCTGCTCATCATGATGATTGCAGCCACCATTATCGAAAAGCTATATGGAACCACCGTTTCGTCAACATACTTTTACGGCTCTCCTTTCTTTATAGGTCTTTGGATAGCCACAACATTACTTTCATTACTCTATATCATCAAGCGCCATATCATAAGGAATAAAATAGTATACTTGCTCCACCTGTCTTTCATTCTTATTTTATCGGGAGCACTTACTACACACATCTGGGGAATACAAGGAAACATACACCTTCGACAAGGAGAAACTCCAGTCACTACTTTCAATAAAAATGACGGACAAAAAGCCGATTTGCCATTTTCTGTTTCATTAAAACAGTTCCAGTTAACGTACTATCAGGGAACATTCGCACCAATGGATTTCATCAGCATACTAAACGTTTATGACGGTCCTCAGATGCACGAAGGAAGTGTTTCCATGAATCACATCTATACTTACCGCAATTACCGTTTTTATCAATCGACATATGATGCCGATAAAAAAGGTAGTACGCTATCCATTGCATACGATCCTTACGGAATAGCCCTTACCTATACGGGATATGCTTTCCTGTTGCTCTCGTTTATCCTGTTCTTTTTGACAAACACAGCTATTTTCGGAAATTATTAAATCATCCTGCCTTAAAGAAAATTACCGTATGTATACTACTCTCTACAAGTGTGATTACTATGTTCGGAGCATCTGTCCCCCCTTCCTTACCTAAAGAAACAGCCAACGAGTTTGGTAAGCTATACGTCTATTACAACGACCGTATCTGCCCGCTTCAGACATTGGCAAAAGAGTTTACAACCAAACTTTACGGCAAATCCAATTACAAGGGATTAACACCGGAACAGGTGCTGACCGGATGGCTTTTCTTTTACGAGCAATGGAAACAAGAACCAATGATTCTTATCAAAGACAAAGAAGTACAAAAGCTGCTGGGAGCAAAGGGAAAATATGTCCGTCTTGCCGACTTTGCAGGCTCTACCGGATATAAACTGGAACAAATATCACCTTCCGATAGGAACGCAAAAACCACACGGGCCATAGAAGAAGCAAATGAAAAGTTCAGTCTGGCAAGCATGCTATGCACAGGAAACTTATTGAAGATATATCCTTACCTTGATAAAAACAATGCACAGCCAATATGGTATTCACTGACTGACGACCTGCCAGTATCCATGCCTCATGAGCAATGGGCATTTATACGTTACAGTATGAATCTTATAGCCGAGAAAGTAGCCCATCAAGCATACAATGAAGTCAGAATACTACTCGATAAAACAAAAAAATATCAACAGAAAGAAGCAAGAGGTTTCTTGCCTTCAGACATACGTTTCGGCGCTGAGATGTTATACAATCGTATGAACTTTACCCGCCCACTTGCTATGTTCAGCCTCACAATCGGCATATTATCATTCTTTTTATACTGCTGGAAAATGGCGAAACAACGCAACAGCAGTAAAAAACAGAACAGCATACTGCTTGCAATGCTAGGTATCGTATTCATTTATCTTATGATACTTATCGGGCTAAGAGGATTTATAGGCGGACACCTCCCTATGTCAAATGGTTACGAAACGATGCAACTCATGTCCGTATGTGCCATACTGCTGACTTTCTTACTCTATCGAAAGTTTGAAGCCGCTATTTCATTCGGCTACATACTATGCGGACTGACCTTGCTTGTTTCGATGTTCGGTGAATCCAATCCCTCCGTTACCCAGCTCATGCCAGTACTCTCCTCCCCTCTGCTAAGTATTCACGTAGTAACAATTATGCTCTCGTATTCACTACTGGCATTCGTCATGCTGAATGGTATCACGGCAATCATCTTAGGATACACACGCACAGACTGCCATGAGCAAATCATTCGCTTACAAATCATCAGCCACATCATTTTATATCCCGCTGTATTCCTCATGGCAGCAGGTATCTTTATTGGAGCAATCTGGGCAAACGTATCATGGGGAAGATACTGGGGATGGGATCCCAAAGAAGTATGGGCACTCATCACCATGCTGGTATATGCAGCCGCTCTACATCCTGCATCACTGTCCTCTTTCCGACGCCCGATGTTCTTCCACTGGTTTGCAGTAATCGCTTTTTTAAGTGTACTTGTCACATACTTTGGTGTCAACTTTATTATGGGAGGTATGCACAGCTACGCATAAGAAAACATTATTCGTTTTTACTTGTCATTCTGTTTTAAGAATGAAAAATGGAGGCCAGTGCGTGACGCATCGGCCTCCATGATTTATTTACCTGCTCCCGCAGGAAAAACTAACTATTCTCTATTTATTTTATCAATAAACTTCTACTTTGCTTGCCAAAGCTTTACATTTATCGCGCAAAGCATCCAGGTCACCGTCATTCTTATCGTAGCATACTACTACACCCATACGGCGATTCAGCTTCGTATACGGTTTTCCGAAAATACGGAGGTATGTGTTAGGCTGCGAGCAAACCAGTTCTTCTCCCCGGTAGCGCGGAGTGTCCTTGCTGGCAATAGGAGAAAGAATAACGGCACTGGCACCGATATGTTCCTGAGTAATACCCGGAATAGGCAATCCCAATACAGCATACAGATGAAGTTCGAACTCGTTCAGGTTCTGTGTATTGGCAAGTGTTACCATACCTGTATCATGCGGACGAGGAGAAAGTTCAGAGAAATAAACTCCATTGTCGTGACTCAGGAAAAATTCAACTCCCCAAAGGCCATAACCAGTCAACGCTTCAGTAACTTTTGCCGCCATCTTCTGAGCCTCAGCAAGATGTTCCGGAGCAATGTGAGCAGGCTGGAAGCTTTCGCGATAGTCACCACCTTTCTGTACGTGTCCGATAGGCGGACAGAACAGTGTCGGACCATTTTTCTGTGTAACTGTCAGCAACGTGATTTCGCTGTCGAACTTAACAAACTCTTCCACGATCAGCTCCTTAATATCACCACGGCTGCCTTCACATCCGTATGCCCAAGAGTATTCCAAATCTTCAGGACCTTTGGCTACCGATTGTCCCTTACCAGATGATGACATCAACGGTTTGATAACGCACGGATAACCAATCTTTTCAGCAGCTTCCTTCAGTTCGTCAAACGACTTTGCATAATAATATTTCGCCGTCTTCAAGCCCAGTTCCTTAGCAGCAAGGTCGCGGATTGCCTTACGGTTCATCGTAAAGTTTACGGCACGTGCACTCGGTACAACCTGAATACCTTCTTTTTCCAGATGATAAAGACGTTCGGTGCGGATAGCCTCAATTTCAGGCACAATAATATCGGGATGATATTTTTCTACCACACGGTCGAGCGCATCGCCATCCAGCATACTAAATACTTCACAAGCATCTGCTACCTGCATGGCGGGAGCACCTGCATACGAATCACATGCGATAACGTACTGACCCAGACAGTTGGGCAGCAATCACAAACTCTTTTCCTAATTCAGCCTGGAACCCAGCAAAAGTATTTTCTTAGTCATTATCTTAACAGTAATCCATTTTTCTTTCAGCAAAGATAAACGATTTCTGTTGAAGAGATTATACGAATATGATAAATAATAACATTTTGAAAGAAACACAATTCTTTCGTATCAAAAATAAAAAAACATGCTGATGAATTTGGCAAACATCAGCATGAATTAAGATAAACATGCCCATGTTTTTTCCAACCCTGGGCATGCCGTGTCACAAGATAAATTTAAGACACTATGAATGAGTTATTTGCTTACTTCCATTCCCTGCGTATTGAGCTCTCCTATACCACCTTTATGAAAAGAAGCCATTTGTGCCGTTCCTGTAAATGTAGCAGCACCTATACCACTGACATCAGCTTTTACTTCTTCACAATTGATATGTATATTTACCTCTCCTATACCTTTCAAATCGAAATTTGCTTTACGGCATTGCAGGTCTTTTATATTTAATTCTCCGACTCCGCTGAAATCTACATCCAAGTCCTGAAGTGTTACCTTACCGTCGATATTAAACGAACCTACTCCTTTAAATTCCAGTTCCTGCAAATCGGGAGCAGAGATACGGATAACAGCCCCATTCTTGTTGTTTTTCAGTTTCTTGATATAACCAATTTTCAGCTCATTGCCTTCAACACTAGTTGTAATATTCTTTACCTGGCTCTCTTCCCCTTCTATCGTACACGAGAAATCGGATGATTGTGTAAAATAAACACTTCCCACACTCTTTATATCAATAGAGGTAAAATCCGCCACATGACGTTTCTCTGTAACATGTTCACCTTTACTTCCAGCCCAAATGCAGGAAGTAAAACCCGCGATCATAACCAACGCAGTGATAACTCTTGCAAAAACAGTTTTCATAACAATCATATTTTTTACATCCAGAATATTGGTCCCTCGATGAAGGAAGTATTAAACAAAAAGATAAATCCGGCAACCAGCGAAATAAACCATATCAAGGTAAGGATAACCTTGGTCACAGTAGACATCGGTTTCCATACATTGAAACTCTGCAAAAGCAACTGCAACAGGCCTATCACCGGAATACCCACGATGAACAGTCCGCACACCAACAGTCCGGTCACCGCAGCCGGAGAGGAAGCAATCAGACTCCAGTCTACATCAGGCATAGAATAATACAACACGGCAGGTACACTGGCAAGTATACCGGTAGCAGCCAGCAGCAAGGCAAACAGTACGACAAGACCGACAAGCAGAACCGGTGTAAGGCAGATAGCCAGCAGTACAAGGAAGAACTTGATGATGAAACCTGCAATCTTTACAATCATATTTCCCAACTGATGCAGAAAGGAACGAGGCTTCTCGGAATGTACATAATCGTTCACTTTATCGAACCCCTCAGTCACGGTACGTCCTATATTCTCCATATTGATAGGTTCACCACGCATCTGTAACTTTTCCGTTGCTGTTTTTGCCAGCGGAACAATAATCCATGCGATCAGATAAGCCAGAATCAATCCCTGGACAAAACATCCGGCTACCAGTACTCCGATACGTATCCACGTTACATCCCATCCGAAGTAAGCAGACAATCCGGAAAGCACACCACCCAATATACGGTCGTCAGGATTACGGAACAGACGGCGGGCAGTTCCATTGCCATATGTATGGTTAGTTTTTTCTTCTTTCTTCTCATCATTATCGTCTGTATTCAACTCCTCAGGTTTCCCCATACGGGCAATAACAGCTTCTACCTGCTCTATGGTGATAACCTGCTGTCCGGTACGAATATACTCATCGAACAGTTCTGCAATGCGGGTTTCCATATCACGTACAATCTCGTCGGCTCCTTCTTCCTTGCGGAAATGATAGCGGAGATTATTCAGATAATTATCGAGCAGGTTATAGGCATCTTCATCAATATGATATACAGTGCCTCCCAAATTAACAGTCAGTGTCTTTTTCATGTGATTTTGAAATTAATAATTTTGTTCTTAAATGATTTACCGTATCCGACAATTCGTCCCATGCCAGTTGCAGTCCTGCCAGAAATTCCTCCCCTTTCGGAGTCAGACTGTAATACTTTCTGGGAGGTCCCTGAGTAGATTCCACCCACTCATACGATAGCAAATCGTCGTTCTTCAGACGGGTAAGCAACGGATAAAGCGTACCCTCCACTACTATCAGCTTCGCTTCTTTCAGATTCTGTATAATGTCTGAAGCATACGAAGGCTCGCGGTGCAGCAACAACAGGATGCAGTATTCAAGCATCCCTTTGCGCATTTGAGATTTTACGTTATCGACATTCATGTTTTCTATCCTCTTGTTTTGTATAGCACAAATATATGTATTATATCAATACCTTGCATTACATAGAACTATTAATTTACCATTTTTAACGAAATACAACCAGATATACGGAAAACGACAGGCGGAAAGCCTTATTTTTGCATAAACTTTTTCACGGTAAGCCACCGTGATACGCTCTCAGACATTACATAACAAAATATTAAATACTCAAAACTATGTTCGTAATAAAACAAGCAACTACAGCCGACATTCCACTGATAAACAAACTGGCTTGGAATGTTTTTCCTGAAACATATAAAAATATCCTCAGTCACGAACAGATAGAATATATGATGGACTGGATGTATTCCATAGAGAACCTGCACAAGCAGATGGAAGAAGAAGGACACATTTATTATATAGCTTATGAGGAATGTGAAGCGGCAGGATATGTTTCCATCCGTCAGGAGGACACAGATTTATTTCATCTCGAGAAAATTCTATGTCATTCCTTATTATCCTGCGTGTATCCTTAAATGCGGATCACAAATATTTCTACGTGACGGTGGCAGACTCCGGCATCGGCATCCCGGAGGAGTCGATTGCGCATATCTTCGAGCGTTTCTACCGCGTGGACAAGTCCCACTC
>ENA-OQBV01000646-OQBV01000646.1-human-gut-metagenome-genome-assembly--contig:-NODE-646-length-19228-cov-5.389351_pt1 | contig 19228 bp, 32 predicted proteins | sample MGYA00242750_ERZ504559 | MGnify/ENA primary metagenome ERZ504559 (study PRJEB26092, sample SAMD00036230) | human gut metagenome | host: Homo sapiens | study: EMG produced TPA metagenomics assembly of... | reverse complement strand
ATCTTTTATGCTCTCTGTTCGGAACAACATTGCTTTGTCAATCGGAATGGTAAGCAGCCCATAATCTGGTGGAGGTTGCTGAGTCATGCCGATCAGATTATCTTTGTCGTCATATTCCCATCTGTACAACGTATCCTGCGCTCTGGGCGGAATCTTCTGCCATCCAATTAGTCCGTCGGAATATTTGCTTGATGTTTTTCGGTTTTTTGTTTTTCCCGACCTGCGCTTGTAGACAATTTCGTGGAAGCTCCAACCATATGCGAGAAATGATAAAATCTCTGAGATGGTGTCAGTCCATGTATTCTGCATATCGTCCATACACGATTCTACAAATTCTGCTGCCTCTCGATCCTTTGCGCTATCGCCACCCGGCTCAACATGCCATTTAACCTGGCGAATCAGCATCTTAATGGCAAACATTATCGCTCCAATCGTATCGTCATTATCCAACATTTCACGATATGTCTTTATGCCTCTTATTCCGGACAGCTCAGGCAGGAATTCTTCGTTAAATATCCCCTCCCAACGCTTCTGTCCAATTCGTCCATACTCTTTCACTCTTATCACCTCTCTTTCCAGCTTCTATCAGCTCCAGTAATTGTCTTTTGATAATTTCTTCATTGCTCCAACGCTTGGCGCACTACCGGTATGTTTCTTAATCTTTCCAAGATACAATGCTAACGCAAGGGCATCTGCCCGGTCAGGAGAATCAAGTCCTCTTTTCTTCATTTCCTTTTTGGACTCAATCTTAATTTTTCCATTGCTGGTCATTGCGTATTTACGGGACGAAAGCTGAGCAACTGTCTGTTCATCATCTTCCAGAACAATCTGTTTCTTTTCAAGAAGGTCTTTCATGCTGGCCCACATGTCTGTTGTCAGATCATCGTATCTCCGGGCAGCGTCTTTTCCTGCGGCTGTATCAGTCTCGATTTTTTTCCGCTGCATTAATCGGAATTACATACATCTTGTAAAGCTTTTCTTCTTTCTTAACTTCTTTCAAACGGTCAGTAACTCCTCCTCCAAGGCCAGTATCATCAATATTTACATATATCTTTCCCTCATATCCTGGATAGTCTTTATATATCTGTCTATAAGCCACTACAATATCTCCTGCTGTAGCCATGAGGTTCTGTCCTCGCCTTTTCCTAACGATTTTGCAGTGTCCATGAAAATTTCGATAGATAACCGTTTCATCATCACCAAAACGCGCCACATCGACTCCAAGAGATACGATCTGCATTCCATCTGTATCATCCAGCTCTAAAAGCCTGCTGCTGCATTGTTCAATGATGCTCAGCGGAATAAATACATCGTCCTCCTGGTTCGGAAACTCGCCCCTGACACGAACACGGACCACGTTAGAATCCCATCCGTATTTTCGAACAAGTGAATCTATGTTTTCTTTGTTCGTTCTGGTACTGTCCATGGAAGAAACCGTATGACATTTGTACAATGCCCTGTCTCTTGTATGGGAATCATAAAATGTTCCAGATGTCTTTGTAGGGTTTCCGCATAAAAGAAGCTTATTGTTGTCACCGGATAAGGTACCTAAGATAGCTTCCATGATCGGATCCGCAACACCAGATGCTTCATCGACGATAAACAGCATATTATCCTCATGGAAACCTTGCATGTTCTCTGGCTTCGTAGCAGTCCTAGCAACGCCAAACCAGCGCTTTTCCTGTCCGACCATATAAACATATGTCTTTGTCCATTTCAGGAGCATTGAAAGCAGTTCAGACTTGCTCATCCACTTGGAAATCTCGGACCACAATACGTCATGTAGCTGTTGTTTTGTTGGTGCTGTCGCAACTATTCGAGGATAAGGGAAGCAGGTAATAAACCACAGGAACACTGCTGCCTCAAGACCAGTCTTTCCTACACCCTGTCCAGATTTAATACTGACTTTTGGGTTTGCGCTAAATCTCTTGCGGCTTCCGCCTGCCATTCATCGGGCTCAAAGCTGAGTACCTCTCGGAAGAACATAACCGGATCATTTCGCCACAGCGGTATGCTTTCATCAAGGAATTCAGAGAACTGAATATCATCCATCTTTGTTCTCTCCTTCCCTTGCTTTCACCACAGCTTCGGCCCATGCACGAACAACCTCATTACCCTTGCTTTCTCCGGCAATCTTCTGCTTTTCAAGTCTCAGCTTCGCAAGTGCTTCAATAGCCTTGGTCTTCTTTGACTGCACAGTTGACAACTCTTTTTCAAGTCTGGCGATCATATTGTCCTTGTTTTCCATATTTGTCATCATGTTATATGTGTTACCCGGAAGACGAACTCCAGAAGCAACCTTTTCTTCAATGCGTTCTTCATAGAGCTGTTTATCTTCATCTGATTTGAAAGCTCGCTTGTCTTCGGTTCTGGTGAAGCCGAACAAAGATACTTCTCCATTCATATTCCGGTATTTATTGATTGCCGCCATGATTCGTCTTTCCCTCACGGCAAAGAGCTGAATCTGTTCGATCAGGAGCATTTCTTCATCAAGCGGGATATCTTCGATCATATCTTTTTCAGATTCATCAAGGACGTCCCAGTATACGGAAGAGTACGCCCCATGCTTCTCAGCAATCCTATCTCCCGGTTTTAGTGGACCTCCCTTATTTCCAACTGCATTTTTGTTTCCGAGTTGTCCACCTTTATGGCGAGCGCTCGTTTTTTTCTTTTGCGAGCGCTCGTTTTTTTTCTTTTTGCATCCCCATCCCAATTCTGGGTTGATTTCCAGCGTCGAACTGTACTGGCAGGAACATCCAACTTCTTGGCAATGTCAACAAGTTTCATCCCTCTCTTATACATTTCCTCAGCTTCAATGCTGTTGGGACTTCTTGCCCTTGCCAATGGACACCCCTCCCTTCCATCATCTTATTTCGGCATATGCAAAAAGGAGAGGTTACACTCCCTCTCCCCGCTTTTTGTTCTATGTACAATAGAACAGCATTAAATTTTTGTGATAAATTCAGCTTTTGAATATCCCGTCACCCCTTTTGTCATCATCTTCAAGAAGTCTTCTTTTGAAAAATCAGACAATCGGAAGATTTCTTCCGGTCTCATTCCAAGCTGTTTACCGATTTCTTCTACAGTTTTGCCTTCATCCATGAGTTCTTTTACGATTTTCTTCATAGGTTCCAACAAATGCGTACCTCTTGCCCTGTTATGAGTAACGGTACCGTAAATATCTTCTGAATGCTCTTTATGCTCCACAATAACTATAGGAACCTTGCCATCCAGTTTTGAAAGCAAAGGCTCCATTCCTGCAACTGTCCATCTATGAAAGCCATCAATGATCGTCATATCCGGTCGGACTACTATCGGAAGTGTCCATCCGTTCGTAAGAATAGACTGAATAAGCAGTTTCAAGTTCTCTTTCGAAACTTTGTTCGGGTTATAGTCATTCGGCTTTAATAAATTTCTGTCCACCCAACGCAACGTGGACAGCGGCGCTGTTAACTTACTATCCATGTTTTCTCTCCTTCTTTGCGTTATTGATATACCGTCCATATATTCTCTGATACAGTGCCCTGAACGTCCGCATCTTAGGATCACCAGATATCAGACCCTCGTAAATATGTTTGCAGTCCTCCGGTGTTGCAATAGCAGATACTGCAATAAAGAAATTACGGTACCTCTCTGCTACATGCCGTTTATGCGGAGTATCAAAAATTTCCATATGATCAAACAGATTTATCAATTCCTGTTTGTAATCTTTCTGCTCCTGTCCCTGTTCAGATTCTTTCCGCTTTCTGGAACTTCTGCCAAACATCTCGCTATCCCAGTACAGGGCGGCCAGATATGCGTTCGGCTCTCTCCGAATGACCCTCTCCATAAGATCTGGATAATACTCATTCATCTTCACAAGGCTTCTGGCTGTATCAACAGAAAAAAACTGCGATACCCGCATCTGACGTTTACTGGATCCTGACTGCCAGAGAAACAGATATATCTCCGGGATATCTACATAGTTCCTCAGTAAGAAAAGCCATACATCATTATCAGTCCAGTCGTAGATTGGAAATACCTGCTTCTTGGATGTCATTCTGTTTCCGGCTTTTGTCATAGACGCAATATTCTGAAGGCGCTGCACGGATTCCGCTGTACGGATTCCGACCATCGTAATACCTGATACAGTAGTTCGTGGCAGGAAATCCTGATAAGCATCAATCCTCGGTCTTAACAGTTTATGACTCCTTATTGCAAAAGAAGGAGGCTGTCGTACCCACACATCCTGCTTTGTTGAATCCCAGCAAATAAATGTCTCGTCATTCGACAGCTCGTTAAAGCAATTGTAATGTTTTACTTCTACACAATACCATTCAAATTTAGCTCCCATCATCATAAAGATTCTGCGCCATTTCTTTGTCATTTCTTCCATACAAGGAAATATTGCTTCTTCATCTATGAATTGCACGGTAAGCTGTTTCATGTTAATCTCGCCACGGTTGGCTAGGTTTACCATTAACTGTGCCAAGCACAAGCTGTCCTTTCCCCCACTGAAAGAAAGGAACACTGGCAGACCATTTCCAAATACATTTTTTATTCGGATTTCCGCAGCCTTCACAACATCAATGTTTGATTCGCAGCGTTTTACAGCCATATTCTCTCACCGCATTTAGGGCAGACAACAAACCTTCTGGTCTCTGTGATCTCTGGTTCGGTTTCAGTGGCATTCTGCTCTTCTGCTGGCTGTTCGTTCTGCGGGTTCGGCTTTTCCGGGCTACTCTCTCCATTATCAGCTGATTGTGTATCCACTGTGGCTTTCTGTTCTCTCTTTTCATTTGCTTCTTTAATCTTCTGGATTTCGGAATCATCTAAAGTTCCATACTCAGAGAGTTTTTCGGTAACTTCATCCGCATCAGCGACCATCTGCTGTAAAATTTCTTCATCATATCCAGGGATATCCAGATCCCCCTGCAGTTCCTCAAGGAACTCATTCAGGGTTTCCAGATTGTCGATTCCAAGAGCATAGGTCTTATTATCGGCTATCATGAGTTTCTTTTTATCGTTCTCAGAAAGCCCTGCTTTTACATATACAGTTGCTTCCTGATAGCCAAGACTCACCATAGCTTCATACAAACCGTTACCAATCAGAATGATATTGTTTTCATCAATGACCAGTGCTCGTGTCTGACCAAACTTTTCAAGTGATCTCTTCAGTTCCCTGATCTGCTGTTCTGAATGAATCCTGACATTTTTCTCAGGATGCTTCAGAACACTCAATTTTTTGATTGTTACTTTCATCTTGCTTGTCCTCCATTTCTGAAGGGCAATGGCTTCCGGCTGCAACCGGCTATTTGATAGCTTTTAAAAATTCTCTAGCTCCATCGAAATGCTGTGCTGCATTTTCAACTATGGTCTTATCAATGTCGTAAACTTCTTTCCAACCTTGCTGTTCTGTCTCCATGTACTGTCTGGCAGGCCATGGATGTGTACCGCATAAATATCCTTTCTCCCAGTCATATATGGGCGGGAGTTTCACATCATAATAGTGAATATACGCAAGGACATCTTCGTGTCTCCACTCTGCGAGAGGGCTGTATCTGGTGATTCCGGCTGAATTAGTGTAGATATTATCTTTTCCAACATAATTACCGTCTGCCTTTCTGCGTCCGAGCAGGAGTATTTCTAACTGATGCTCTTTATAATATCGTGCTTGTCCCCTGTGCTGTACGATATGGAACCACTGTGCTGCCTTATTGCTTTTATCCGGAAACAACATATCCGGATGCTTTTTCAGCCATTCCATGTCCTGTCCGGTATTGATAATCTCAAGGTTAGAAGGTTTATTCTGCTCTATCCATGCAATAAATGCCGGATATTCCAGATTGCATCTCACAAGGACGCTCTGATCGATGCCAGCTTTCTCGCATATCTCTCCAAGTACCAGGGAGTCTTTTCCCGCACTCCATGCATAGGCTGCCTTTTTCCCCTTGCATTTCTCTTTGATGTCTTTCACTGTCTTTTTCACAAGGGAATCCAGTTCTTTCTTTGACACCGTCTCTTCAATGTGATCAAGCGCATTCTTCCAGTCTTCATTATTTCGAACGGATTGTTTTCTACCGAGCATAGCGTCTCTCCTTTCCGGAAGCGGCCAAGGCAATAATTCCGCTCAACAGGACTGTAAGCAAGCTTCCCAGTGTTTTATATGGTCCACTATTCAAAACGCTGCCGTAGGCAAATACAGGAAGCCCTACAGCCAGTGCAGCAACCACACCTGTGATAATCCCTTTTGCATTCAGTCTTACCCCTTTCAGTGTCATGACTGTTGGAAGTAATGTTGACGCCCTCAGTGTGCCATAGAACAAAAACAGATGTGTCACTGTAATTCCCGGGATATTTGCAATCAGAATGCCAGCGATCAGAAGCACTGCCATTGCAGCTCTGGTCTTCCTGATGTCTTTTCCTCCTGCAATATCTGTCGTAAGCGAAGATACTGCGCACAGGTTGCTATCCACTGTAGACAGCAAGCCGGAAACAATCATGAAAAGGAACGGCAATACTGCCCAGGACGGGAAAAAGTGACGGATCAATTCAAAATTGATGATTCCAAGGTTCTGTGCCTGATATCCTGCACCGGCTCCCATAAATCCAAGAATTCCCATTGACAGCGGAACCACCGCAAAAAGAACTGCTCCAAGAAGAAACGCTCTTCCCAGCTTCTCTTTTTTTCATCTGCAAACGCTCTCTGCCAGAAACTCTGGTCTCCAAACGGTCCAGATAATAGACCGATTGTTGTAGGAAGGCCAAAAGACAGGAATATCTCAATTCCCCTTCCAGAAAAAAGTGTTGTGCAATCTCCTGATATACCGCTCAGTCCCTGTATAATGCCCTGTGTTCCTGTATTTCTTACTCCGAATATTACAAATAGGCTACATGCAACAAGCATGAATACCATTTGAATAGCATCTGTAAGCATGGATGCTTTAATTCCGGAGAACAGGGAATATGAAATTGCTATGCACGCAAGCAGAATAGTCATGGCTTTGAACGAAATTCCTGTTACTGCACTAAGGATCTGACTTCCTGCAAGAAGCTGAACTCCCGTTGACAGAACAGACAGCCCGATCAGCTGAAAGAGGTAAACTCTTTTCACTCCATCGGATTTGTATTTTTCTTTCATGTAACCAGACAGTGTCATTCCTTCCGGCATTTCATTCCGGATTCTCTTTGCAAAAGGAATAAATATCACCAAGCATAAAGCATTTGGCACTAAGAACCAGAAAAGCCCAATCCATCCGGCCGAATATGCTTTTTCTGTTGAAACAAACAAAGCCGGCGCCCAGATCCACGTCGCCGCAATACTCAGTGCGGACAGGATCCAGTTCTCAGACCGGCTTCCAACACAAAAATTTACTACATTTTTCTCTTTTTTAGTCATGGTCACTGTCGCCAGTATCATGATGGCTGCGTAGACAAACAGCATAATTATTCCATTCATGTATGATCTCCTTTATTTTTCTAAAGGAGCATTTTACCTTTACATTTATATCCCTCCCGTCCAAAGGTTTACATTAAAAAAGCCACCAGATTTCACTCTGATGGCTCATGGCTCATGATAAAATTTTACCCGATTATCATACACCATTTTCGTTATTAAGTCAATGTTAAGTTAACGCTTTTCGATATTTTCTATTTTTCAAAAAAATCTCAGTCCGTCAATCCCGAAAAACAGCGAAGATAAACGCTCTTTCGCAATTTTGATATCTTCATATACAGTGACCTTGCTGACCGAAAATTTTTTTGAAATTTCTGCAATTGTCATTGGCGTCTTTGATATGTAAAGGGCTTTAATAATCTTATAGCGTCTCTTATCTTTTTCCGATAATTTGCTACAATAGATACGGTATACATCAAGCATTTTGTCAATATGCTGTACCATAATAGCGGTTCTTTTGGCCGAAGTTTTGATGCTCTCCACTATGACCTTATCATCTTTCATGGTCATGATGTCTTCCAGTACCTCTGTAACCTCCCCTTCCTTGGACTTGTAGACGGCATTTTCGTAGCTCGCCTTTAAAGTTCTGTAATTTCTAAGGAGCAAATCAGTGTTATGCAAACGACGATCAATCTTCTCCTTCTCGCTTTTTCTCTGCCCTACCATCATTGCATCAGACGCAACCTGTGCTCCGGCAAGAGCAGCCTGCTGAATCATTGCATCAATTTCCTCTTTTGTCAGTGCTACGAATTGTACTTTTTTCTCTGTATCCATGCCATACCTCACACATATTTCTTTCCAGTCTCAGGATCCTCGAATTTGATTCTGTCACAGAGTTTGAACCCAAATCCTTTTGCAAGTCTTTTTACCATCTTCACAAACAGTTCTGCTTCCTCATCCTTTTTTGTCCTACTTGCCCTGTACACTAATGTTCGGGTTCTATCCGCTGCACAGATCGCATCATGTGCTGTTCTGTCCTTACATCCGCTTGCATTATATAAACTTTTATCCATATCAATTCTCCTTTATATATTTAAGCATGTACTCCTCTTTATATTGCTTCCATTGCTGATCTGTCATTCCCGGAGCGTAGAAATTCTCGCGCTGTATCAAGTGCTTCCATCATCCCGCATTTAGGACATATCATTGTTTTGTTATCTTTTCTTGATAATGCCGGGCGAGAACTATACTCTTTCCCACATTCAGGACATATCCTTTTCTCCTCCATTTTTTAAACCTCCCAAGAAATCTTCTATAGTCATTTGGCCTGGAATAGATTCTTCCGGTTCCTCCTGTTCAATAGAATAATGAGGCAAGATACTTCCCCAGCATTCTGGTCCATATCCTCTCTCAATGCTTTCCGGATCCGTCAGTTTCCTTCCACATTTCTGACATTTTGCTGTACATACGAATCCCCCATCTTTCCGCCAAGTAATGCAAATAGCCATGCTCTCTGGTTCTGCAGGTACTCTATCTTCCATTGAAGAATCATCTGGTCAATCACCTGATCTTCAACCGCCTGATATTTTTTAGCTATCACAATCTGTTCTTCATTCTCTCTGATAGCTTTTTCGATATCAGTATGAATCCTTGCATACTCCTTCAAAGGAGCTTCCTTGGCCTTTTTAGAAGCTATAACAGCCCATAAAAACCATACAATCATGCAAGTAAAGATTCCGCATAAGTAAAACACAATTTCTTTCATTCAGACTTCACCTCTTCTCCATCGTACCAGCCTCGAATCTTCTCAAAATCAAGGCTTTTCAGAACCTCATCCATAGTTTCCCTTGACATTTTATTTATTTCAGTTGCAGATTTTCCAAGGATTAGTCCTTTTGGTAATACTTTACTATTTCTGACAACAGCAAAAAGAGCCAATTTATACTTTTCAGCGTCTGCTTTTGTATGTTCAATTCCTCGGTTATATCCGCTGATCCATGTTGCATCCTCTGAACAACCGCACTTTTTGCATATATATTTTCCCGACCGGTCAGCCTCGGCCCTTTCAAATACATGTCCATCGCAAGATTTCTCTCGTATACTATTCACATTCATTTTTTTCAAGAATTGCTATGGTTCGTTCATCAAGTCCCTTTTCTCTTGCCTTTTCGATATCAAACATCTTTTCACTCCAATCGAATATTTTTCTTATTTACAATTAGGTTTCTTAATTCTCTTTATCTCTTTGAGTTCCGGCTTTTCGACATGAGTTTCTGCCCATTCTCGCATTTCTTTTGCCCCAGGATTCTTTTCTTCGATTTCTGATGCTAAATGAAGTAAAACAGTGGATATAAGTCCTGCATCCGCGGTTGCATAAGGCGTAATGGCATGAATAATGTTTGAACTATAATAACCTAAGCCTTTTCCAAATAGCTCTGCAGCTTCTTTTGTTTTGCCTTCCTGAATCAGTTCATTGCTTCTGAGCACATAACTTGCCATGCGTTTTTCTTTAAATTTTTTCATTTCTTCATCTCCTCCAACTTCTTCTCAGCTTCTTCAAGAGTAAGGAATAAAAATTTGCCAAATTCATTGTCAAAATATCTGCAACAACATCCCCTTTTTCCAACTGGCTCTGCAAAGTAACATATATTTCCAAATATGCTTGGACAGATTTCTATTTTTTTAATTTGACATTTTGTATAATGACTGTCTCCTGGAAAAAAGCAAAAAACTTCTGTTCCAACCTTACACGGCAATCTCACAAGCAAGCCCTGCTCTTCTGCTTCTTTATAAGATTTCAGTTCTTCTAACAGCTCCGCGACATCTTTCAGCCAATACAGCTCCCCGTCTTCGAAGCAACATCCATAAGTGTTTTGATGATACGGGCAGCCAACCGCTTCCTTTCCACCGATATAATCTCTTAAATCCTCGCCAGTTCCACAGACAATGCGTTTATGCTTATCATGCATATGCATGAAGTTTTCGTGGTCTGCATAGCAATCGCCTACAGTATCCTGGCTGGCAACGCATTTAAGTGCCTTTATCATATCGTCAAGTGTTAGTCTCTCCATCTGCTTCGCCTCCTGTAATTTTGCTAATACAAGTGTTCCAACCTCGAATCCATGCAAGACTAAGCTTACTTCTCCAATATTCCTCTTCTTTCTCCTTCGGCAATGGCTTCAATGGACATCCGTGCATCAGATCGTCGAACGAATCTGCGTTAAAATTTGCACTTGCATCCTGCATCACGCACTCATCCGAGCCATTAAGGAGGGGACACTGTGCGCATGATTCTGGTGTATCTATCGCTAACACTGATTTACTCATCTGATTCCTCCTGTAATAATTCTGGATTGTCGAAAATGTTTCCAACAACTTCCATTTCGCACCTGTCGATATAATCTTTGGTCAGTGGCATTGAATAGCAGAATGGTTCACATCTGCTGATTGTATCTGTCGGAATAATCTCATAATGCCATCCGACAACTTTATCTACTATGGACCCAGTTTCAACATTTCTTACACCAAATTCTCCAAATACCGTTTTTATAAGGTCTTCTGAATTTCCATGACACATCAAAATATCATTCTCCCAGATTTTCTTGCCGTTCTTATCTGTTAATCCTGTGTACTCGCATATTGTATCCGGATCAACTTCGTCAAATTCATCCGCCGTAACGGTCCATTTGCCTATTACCAATTTTCCTATGAATATTCGCTTTTCTCCCGGCATTCCACCATCCAACAGGTCTCCCTCTATCCATTCACCGTTATCTTTTTTCTTTCCCTTGAAAAGAATCTCTCTCATATAGTGTTATCCTCCTGTGTTCTCGAAAGTGGTTCAAATCTTCTTTTCTGTTTGACATTTGGATATTTCTTTCTGTCCACATCACTTGTAAACATACTTAACGGTCTGCACCATGTTACAAGTGGGTCTGTAAAGCACTTGTAAATCACCATAATTTCATCAGATTCTGTATTCACTGCAAGATCAGTAACGATATAGATTCTTCCTTTGAAATGTCTATATCTTCTTCCTACCATGCTATCTCTTAATTCTTCTAAAATTTCACCTGATACTTTGTTCATTCAACTCCACCGCCTTTCACGAACTTAATTGTTACATCCATTATCTTGTCCTCCTCATAGCGCTCTGGAAGCGGCATCCAGGCATTGACAATTAAGCCAATTTCAAGAAAACTTTCGTCCTGGTTTCCGACTCTGAATGTGCCTCCACCTTCATTATCAACCGTATATCTTCCGATTGCCGGAATATCGCAGTTATCAAGTGATATGGCAATGCATTTGTCCGGTTCTGGTAATCTCTCATCAACTGGAATCCATCTATTAGAATTCATCAGATCAATGGCTTTCTTCTGTTCAGCTTCTGTTTCACAGTGTATTACAATGTCATAAGTGTCATCGTATGCACTAAATGTGCCGTCTTCGTTCTGAACAATTTCCATTACATCGCTCATGCTTCCACCTCGCATTCTTTTAAATCGGAAATCAACCAGCTTTCGCCTTCTGCTTCAACAAAATCAAACTTTGCATTTGTTATGCCCTCTAAATACAAATATTTGAAGTTACTTCCGTACATAGACTCAACTTTTTTGGCAAGATATAGTTGCCCTTTTCCATTTCTCAGCATGTAACTCCACGAAGGATCCAGTCCGTCAAGGAAACTCTTTTCGTCTTTTGTAAGTTTAGGTTTTCCTGTAATATATTTCTCCTGTAACTTATCATCATTTTTCTCATTTATTTCACATACATAATTTGTAATAAGGCATTTATTGTTTGCAGTTACTCCCGCAATAGCTCTCAGCAGATATCCAGCAATCTGTTCTTTTTTTACACTAGATTTTTCCGAGCATTCAACATTAATTGTTATCTTAATATTTTTTTCTTCCATAACGCCATCTCCTTCTCGCCTCTACTCTTTTCATGCGGTGAACCTCGTTTTCCAATGCATTCACCTGTTTCTGAATATCATCCACATCGACTAGCAAATAAAAATCTGGCTGAACCAGTCTGGTCGGACCTACATTCATATTCATCTCTTTATGAAGTTCCTTGCATTTATTTTCATTTCCATGAACCGCTTTATATACTTTCACTTTCCGCACCTCCTAAGAAATTCTTTCCGAACGCTGTCATATTCTGCCAGCAGGTCAATATCTTTCTTCCAACTCAACGGACGGTCTGTAATTTCCACATAATACTCTTTCTTAATCAGAAGGCAATAGCTTGCCGAAGAATAGATATCCTGTCGATCGCATCCAATTCGCTTTGCTATGTCGGATGCAGTGATGGAGTATTCCATCACTGTCCCGTCCTTTCTGCACAAATTATATAAATTCGCCATAATGCATCACCTTTCAACTGTGCGTGGCAATAAAGTTTTCCATCGCCCATCTATTTCCAGTAGCAGCCACCTGTGCTCTGGTTCTTTCATATGGAGTAAGTGGTTTCCCGGAAATTCTTTTGGATCTGGTTTTCGGAAGGAATCCTTTCCGACGAAGCTCTTCCAGTTCTTCTGGTGTTGCATCTTTTACATCTTTCATATCCAAGATCTCAATCATAGTTTTTATTCCTCTCTTATCATTACTGGAAGCACGATAGCTTTCATGTCACTGTCTTCCGCTTCAACAACTACCGGCATCTTAGGTCCTGAGAAATTCATGGCTATATTTTCACAAGTGAATGCTTTCAGTGTTTCAAGGACCAGTTTAGAATCGAAACCAATTTTTAACGCTTCAGGAAGCGGATCCTGAAGCTTCACCTCTTCCTGATAATCCGTAAGTCTGTCGGCAATGCGAATATTTAACTGATCTTCGTTCATTTCGAAGACTGCAGGTTTCTTTTCTTCCGTACACATCTTTGCTCTGGTCATTGCCGCAACTAATTCCGGTCTGGAAACATAAGTTTTCATCTTTCCCGCCATGAAAAATCTATTGTAGTCAAAATACTTACCCTCTATTAACCTCGTGTAAATGGTATATTCTTTTGATTTGAATACCGCTCTATTTTTTGTATATGTAACAACAACATCATCAATAATTCCCATTGACACAAGCTTCTTTGCCACTGTTTTAGGCACTATCAGCTTCATATCTGCGGTACCGTCAGTCGGTATCGAATCAACTGCTACGACATGTCCATCAAGTGCGACCAACTTAATCTTGTTTTCTCCACCTTCGAAGTACACACCCATCATCTGTGTTGCAGAACTGCTGTCTGCAGCTGCATAGATAACATGTCCAATTGCCTCCATCATCCTCTTGCCATTGATCACAACTTCTGGGGCATCCAGATCTTCTGTAATATCAAAACTGAATTCTTCCGGAGGATAGCTCTGGTATTTATTCTTTATAGCTTTTGTCTTGATCGTAACAATGTTTTTGCCGTCTGCATCAACATCTACTTCTCCTTCTGGAAGATTTTTAATTACATCAAAGGCTTTCATGGGAATGATAAAATAGCTGCCTTTAGAGGCTTCTAATTTGAGCTGCATGGTCATTTCTGTATTGGATGCAATTAAATACCCGTCCTTTACCAGAACGCCTCCTAATGCCGGAAACTGGTCGTTCTTCTGCACAATGCTTTTCAATTTATCAATAGTTCTGGAAATCTCATACTTCTGTACTTTCATCTTCGTTCCTTTCCCGGAGTGTTATCCCGTCCAGATATTTCACAACTCCGTTGTTATATTTAACTCTATAAGGCGCCAGTTCCTCACGATTCATATACTTATGTCCGTATATCTTCTTCATATCCCTGAACACGATCCACGGAACCCGGTAAAACTCCTCGAATTCGAGGGATATTACCAAGAAGCACATGGCTCCCATCTTCATGTAGCGTTCAAAGCATTTCTCCTGTTCTTCTGTCACAACATTTCGGCTGATCTGGCCTTTATCTGTATGTTTCGCATCAAACAGAACCATTGTAGAGTCCATCAGGGCGCCTTTAAAATCCGGTTGAGCCTGTTGTGTAAAACAACATATGAACTGGCCTCTGTTTCTGTCATACGGCTTGATTACTTTAAAAGCTTCCGGGGTCTTATCTATAACAGCTATCCCCCGGTCCTCATAGAACCGGGAAGCTGCCATAATCATTCTTTCAAAATATTCGCCGTTTGATCTGCTTTTAAGCCCTCTGATTGAACGATTATAAGTATCCATGCTCACCTGCCACTTTCAACAGCTTATTGATCGTTACTGCTCCGATTCCCGGAATCTTATTCTGCTGAAGCAATACAATAAACTCCTTTGTTGTATTTTTAGCTAAAGCCTTGCCTTCGTTGAACCCTTCGCTTCTGGCTTTCTCCACTCTGTCTTCCACATAATGAACCAGCTGTTCATCTGTCTTTTTTCTCATTTTTACTGCTTTCTCATGGATTTTATTTTCATCCATTGTTCTTCTACAACTTTTCTTAGTCATTCTATCTCCTTTCTTACACGGCTTCTGGCTCTACGAACCCGATCTGTCTATCTTCTTTCCATTCTGTTCCGGAAAAATCAAGTGCCTGTCCGCACTTCTCACAAAAATCAGGATAGTAATCTGGTCCAGCATTCAACGCACCACCGCAAGCCGGGCAATAATGGTATTCATGTTCCAACTTCACGAAATTGTATCGAATAACAATTCCTGTTTTTGATACAGGTTTCATAGCGATCATTACTCCACCCTCTCTCCGTACTCGATCACATATTCATACTGCGTTGTCTTTCTAGTTTCACTGCTTGGAATCTCTTTTCTTACGATCTGAACCGCATATCCTGCTTTCGCCAGCATTGAAACCATCTGCAGTCTGTCTTCTTCATTCCACTGTACCGAGCCTTTACGAATGCTCCTTATGATCTGCTTAGCCATTACCCGCACTTCCTTTCTATCTTTTCTTCTCGTTCTTTCATCAGTTTCTCGAATGCAGCTACAAAAGTTTTTACTGATGACGGCATCTCGCAGTTGTGACTGCCCCTGCACTGGATCACTCGACCTTTGTTATATTCCATTGTGAAATATGGTGTATCAGGTTCTTCCACTCTGCGCACAAAGAAGATGTGTGTCTGCCCTTTGGCCACTCGATCAACGTAAGTTCCAACACAATGGTGAAGGGCAGCTCCTTCATTCTTGATTTCCTGTGCATCTCTTGGCACTCTCAATATCAATCCTTTTCCTTTTATCAGGAAAGCGTTATCTATGCCGGCATTCTCTTTGAGCATTTCCTCCAGAAGTTTTTTCATGACCTCAGCCTCTCGCTTTATCCGTTCTTCTTCCCGACGTTTCTTTTCTGCTGCTTTTTTATCCAGTAATGCCTGATATTCAGCCGCTGTCCGATCATGAACTTTCTTGAAATTCTTCGGAAAATAGAAGAACATATTGTTGAGGTCGTATTTCAGTTCTTTGCACCAGTTCAGATAGTCCAACCAGTCCTTTGCGCAGTTTTGAATTCTCTCTTCTCTGACGTCCGGTCTTTCCTTATGGCGCATATAAGAATATTGCCAGCAATTTCCTTGGCCTCCTACTCTGTATTCTGTACCTTCACGTTCTATGTACCTGCAGATCTTATGAATGCTGGCTTTCCGGTTTTCTTTTCTTATTAGTGTCGTGTTGCATCCAAATATCTTATAAAACCGTTCCAATTCATCTGCTTTTAAGTTGTATCCTGAGTCCTGCGCTTCCTGCAATAGTCTCAGCTCATCTATATCTCCATCCAGCTTCTGTAATATTCTGGTATTTTCTTTTGTGAGCCCTAAGATTTCAAATATCGTCTTTCCTTTTTGGTAAATTCCTCTGGTTCTATGGAAATCACGATTTACAAACGCATGACCATACACATCATTGATCAGATATAACGCCAGATTATATAGTCCCATTTTTATAAACCATTCAAGCTGTGGAAAATCTTTATATTTCTGAACAGCTTTCGGATAATAAATTTGTGTCGTCGGTTTGTTTTTTGACAGGATTTCCAGTGCCGAATATTTCATCGGTGTTTTCTTCCATGCTTCTGGAAGATTATCAGGATATAAGATACAATCCATATAATTTATAAATCCCTCATTCGGGCACCATCGTATATGTCCGCTCTGTTTATATTCACGCCATTCATAGCTATTAGTGCAGGGAGTTCCGTCTGGAGCAAACTTATAAAATGTTCTCACAATCTCATATAAATGATCTTGTACATCAGTCCCTTTATCTCCTATCCATCTTCTTATTCTGAAATATCTCCACAAAAAGCCATCTTCTCTTGGTTCAATGAAAGATACCGTTCTCTCGTCGCAAATTCTTGGCATTCTCCCTTTTGCCTTAATAGTGACCTGACTTCCACAAAGCGGGCAGGTTCCCTTTTCGTTATTTCTAAGGCGAATCTTGGTTCGATCTACTATCGTGGTACCTTTACAATGTGTACAATGCACTACTGCTGTCTTTTTAGAATTTGCTGAATAAACCAGATATCTACTAAATGACATTGCTTTTTCTGATGTCCATTTCTTGAAGCTTTCCGGCACTTCTTTAACTGTTTCCATTACTTTGTCGATAGGATTTGTCTCTTTAGCGTGTTTTTCATCCAACCGTTGTTGTTTGATCATTTCCTGAAAACGATTTACCGCAGTCCACTCCAATTCATCATTCTCATAAGCCCACTCTTTAAAAAAGTTTTTCTCTCTTTCAAGATCGCCATCAGTCCAGAAGAACATTTTAGGAATATATGTTCTTTTTTCCGTATCCCAATCGTAATGATATTCATAGAACTCGCCAATGCAGTCCATTCTGTCAAGTGCCGCAGTCAACCATTTCACTTTGCTCACAGACAGGTCTTGTGTTATATAGTCAGTCTTTGAAAAAAATGTTCGGATTCGTGCTCCACGTTTTCCTTTTTTCAGACCCTTAACCGGATAAAACATCAGCATCAGAAGATCTTTCTCAATTTCTGTGCATGTAACAATATGTGTACCTGTTGCTCTTTCAGCAAACTTGAGCATTTCATCAGAAGCCGTTTCCCGTGGTATTTTCGATAATTTCCTTTTATCCATTTCCGCGCCTCCTACAGAAGATCAAACAGGGACATCTGACCATCCATAGATGGTTTGTCTGGTTTCTTAGCTGCTTCTTTTTTCTTTGGCTTTTCTTTTTTCTCAGCCTTTTCAGTTTTCTGGTTGTTTTCAGGTGTACTCTGTGTGTTTTTCTTATCTTTTGAGCATTTTTCTTCTTTTTTAGCAACTTTCTTTGTTGATTTAGCCTTTTTCTCGGTTGTTTTTTTATCATTTTCTTTTTGGACAGATTCAGGTTTCTCCTCTTTGTGGTAATAGTCTTCGGCCCATTCATACACAACTCGGTCTTCAACTGCTGTACTTCTGCCATTCGACTGCTTCCTGGCCTGTTCGACAATATAGTTAAAGCACTTGTTCCAGGTCTTTCCCTCCTGCATCACATCTTCAGCAAGCCCCTGATCCTCTTCGCATCTTTTCAACAGATAAGCAATGATCGACTCAGCAAAATTCTTCTGGGTTGCTTTTTTCTTTTCAGCTTCCAGTTTTTCTTTAGCCTTCTGCTTTACCGGCTTTGCATTCTCAATTTCTGCAGCTCTAATTTCCTCTTCTGTTGGATCCGCCATTCCTGTAAGAATCTCAGCAAGTGAAGCTTTCCCCAAATACACAGTATCCTCTGCTTTCACTTCATTGCCGCTCTCGTCCTCTAATTTGCTCTCTGGCAGTTCTGTTTCGTCCTGCCCTATCGTTTTACTGTCCACGTCCGTTTCCGTCTCTAAACGGTCGATTTCAGCAGTGTCCACTTCCTGTTTTAACTGTTCTGACATTTGTATTCTCCTTTCTCGAAATCAAAATAAAATGTTGTCCTTTCAGCTTCTATTTTTCTCAATGGCACGACCAATGCGCCAAACTGTTCTCTAAATATCTTGAGCTGTCGTCTCCTACACCATTCTTCCCGAAAGTAAAACGGTGTGTACCAAAATTCCTGTCCAGGTTTTTCGTCAGGCATCAGCGGATCTCCGCATACCGGATTGGATATCGTATTTGCAACAGCCACCCAGCCTGCACACCCAAGAAGTGAAAGCTGTATGTAACACATCTGAGCAACTACTCTGTCTATGTCATTGGCGGTGAACAAAACCCGTGTCTGATAATTTATCTTTTTTCTGCGGAATATGTTTGCCGTTGCTACAAGAGTCGCTCCTGCTCCACATGCCGGATCATTGACAGATATCCATTCCTGCTTTTCCAACGTCTGCATATTGTCATTAATTGTTATGCCGGCCATACATTCGCAGACATTGTATGGTGTAAAGAACTGCCCCTTCCAGTTATTCCCCAGCTCAAGGCTCATGTACAGTTTTTCCAAGAAAGTCCTGATCCGGATTGCGTTTCCAGTGCTTCAACTACAATCGCAAAGCACTTGGCCGGCTTCTCCACTCCTCCAAGGCGTTTGATGCACTCTGCATACTCTTTTTTCCCTTGCCGCATGTCTCGGCAATGACTTAGGGAAGAATCTGATGAGATCAATGCCTGCAGTATTGTAGTTCCTGTAGACGTAGACGGTAAAGAAGAGGAATGGCTGATCAACTTCAAGAATGAGACACATAATCATCCTACTGAGATCGAAGCCATTCGGTAGGTGCAGCTACCTGCCTTGGCGGTGCGATCCGTGACCCGCTTTCAGGACGTACCTATGTATATCAGGCAATGCGTGTAACAGGTGCGGCAGATCCTACTGTTTCTGTAAAAGAAACTCTCAAGGGTAAACTTCCGCAGAAGAAACTGGTAAGAAGCGCAGCTCATGGCTACAGCTCCTATGGAAACCAGATCGGTCTTGCAACAGGTTATGTAA
>ENA-OQBV01000645-OQBV01000645.1-human-gut-metagenome-genome-assembly--contig:-NODE-645-length-19237-cov-4.553166_pt1 | contig 19237 bp, 16 predicted proteins | sample MGYA00242750_ERZ504559 | MGnify/ENA primary metagenome ERZ504559 (study PRJEB26092, sample SAMD00036230) | human gut metagenome | host: Homo sapiens | study: EMG produced TPA metagenomics assembly of... | reverse complement strand
GCAATTGTTATACTTGATATATCAATTGACAGAATTATAAGATATTATCATTTTTAATTTGTGTTTTTTTTGTAGTTAATATTCCAACAAGCTTAATGAGTCAGACATATGGATGGGTATCAGGATTTTCAAATTCTTGTGTTAGTGCAACTGATGATTCTTGGATTTTTGCTATATTCATATATCTATTTTCAAAGAAAAGAAAGTGTCGAAGTTGAAAACAGGGTTTTCAATGATCAATGCATTTCTTGGAAGCTTGGTTCTTGAAAATTCAACGGTATATCTAATTGTACTAAGTATCGCTTTTTTAATTATTTATGGTGTACAATATAAGAAGCTGCATAAAGGAATGTTACTTCATTTGATTATGGTTGGTATTGGTGCATTCTGGATGTTCTCGAATAGCGCATATCGTATGGCTGCGGCACATACATCACAGGGAACAGGAAAAGAGATTGCAGCGTTTGAATTAAGCTTTGAATGGTTTGCCTCTGCATTAAAGGTATACGCAGACACGATCATTAATTATTGGATCATGCCGAATCATTTATTAAATATAGTGACATGTGGATTGATTTTGATATTACTCCAAAAGAGAAAGAAGAAAGGACAAGGATTATTCTTGGTTCTGTTCAGTGGTTTTTTAGCATTTTATATATTTAATTTTATGAATTTTGGTACATGGAAAGATTATTTGGCATGGGGCAATGCAGCGCAGGCTGTAATAGTAACGACGTATTGTTTAGCATTGGCAGCTTTTAGTGCATGGTTTATTACAGATTTTAAGGATAAGGTGATCGTTCAGATCATTTTATGGTCACAACTGATTTTAATGGGACCATTGATCGTTGCAAGTCCGATTGCAATTCGTTGTTTTTATGTAACATATATCTTTTTCGTTTTATATCTTGGAGTATTGTTATCGTATAGTATACGAAGTGGATTTTTAAAGATAAGCAAAGGATATTTAAACACAGGGATCATGATGTGTATTTTCTTTGTGATGATCGGAAATATTGGTGTATATTATTTTGTTCATGGACAAGTGAATGACAGACTTCAATATATACAAACACAGATAAAACAAGGAGAGAAGAAGATTGAATTAAAGGAAATACCGCCTGGAGATACACACTGTTATGGTTTAGATGTATATAATCCAGCATGGGTATGGCGTTATAAGATGTATTATAATATCCCAGGAGATATTGAATTGAAATTCCCAGAGAGATAGGAGTAAGTGATGAGAGAGATAAAAGTAAGTGTTATCATACCAATTTATAACGTAGAAGAAATATTTGGAAGAATGATCTGCAATCAGTTGTAGATCAGACATTAGAGGATCTGCAGGTCATCATGGTTGATGATGGTTCTTTAGATGGAAGTACAGACATTGCCAAGAAATTTGCTAGTCGATATGATCATTTTGAGTATGTAAGACAGGTAAATGGTGGACTTGGAAATGCGAGAAATACAGGAGTAAAGTATGCAAAAGGAAAATACATTATTTTTCTTGATTCAGATGATATTGTTCCAGATGATGCATACGAGAAAATGTATCTTGCAGCAGAGAAAAATCATAGCGAGATGGTAGTTGGAAGTGTTGCGAGATTTAACTCAAAGAAAGACCATGTGTCGAATCTGCATGAAATTGCATTTAGAAAATATATCGATAAAACACATATTACAGACAATACCGATCTGATTTATGATACAACCTCATGGAATAAATTAATTTTGAAAGAGTTTTGGGATCGTAATCATTTTGAATTTCCAGAGAGAATTCTCTATGAAGATATTCCAGTAACGATTCCTATGCATTATCTTGCTAATAATGTGACAATGGTGCAGGATGTCTGTTATCGTTGGAGAATTCGTGATGGAGCTAATAAGTCTATTACGCAGAGAGCAGATGACTTTACGAATATGAGAGATCGTATTACCGTTTTACGTATGGTAGATAAATTCTTTGAGGAGAATGTCAAAGAACAAGAATTATGGGATGCAAAATATTATAAATGGTTATATATTGATCTGATGATCTATGTGAACAACTGTATTTATCTTTCAGATAACAGAACACTCGAGATGATGAAGATCATTAAAGATTATATAGAAGAAACAATTCCTTTAGAAACGATCGATAAGTTACCAGTTTTATATCGTGAAAAATATGTGGCTTTGATGAATCTGGATGAAAAACGATTAGTAAAACTGCGTCAGTATGAAGTTGATAATTATAAGAATTTAAAGATCGTGAAAAAGGGCAACAAATATATTGGAAAATTCCCGAAAGCGATCGTAACTGGTGATAAGGCAGATATGACAGAGGCATTAGATCAGTGGAGACTTACTCAATTGATTTATGATGTGGCATGGCAGAAAGAGCAATGTGTGATCGAAGGATATGTATTCTTACGAGGATTATCTGTGCCAAATGTAAATGTACAAAAATTATCAGCACATTTGGTATGCTTAAGTACAGGAGAGAAGATTCCACTGGAAATACAAAGTATTAAGTCACAATATGCACAGAAGAAATTTGGCTTAAAAATTGATAACGAGACAAAACAAATCCATTTAGCAAATTATAAAGGTTGTGGATACCGGATCATACTGGATGCAGCTAAGATCAGAGAATTAAAGCTTGATGGAGAATACCATATATTATTAACTTATGAGAGAGACAGATGGAAGAAAGAAACTATTTTAAGAGGAATCTTAAAATCTCTTGGCAATAAATTGGACAAGAAAACATATTTTAAAGATCATATGCTGATTGAACTTAGCAAGTCTTACAGATATGATTTTAAAGTAAAAATTTCACAAAAGAACATTGAATTAAATGATATGAAATTGGACGGTGATCAGTTAAGGTTAAAACTTTCTGAGAAAGTTGATGCATTATATGAAGCGAAAGATGCACATAATGCGGAAATCTTAAAAGCAGCTATAACACAGGAAGATGTTTCTGTGGATATTTCAGATATTCCAGAAAATAAACGATATATTGCAGTTAAAAAAGGTAATTTATTTATTCCTGTATACAAAGAAAAGAAAAGAGAATCTTTGTAGAAAACCAGAAGAATCAGTTAGTAGAAAGAAACATCAGGAAATCAATAGATGTTACTTGTTAAATCGAAAGGCAGTACCTGTGAATACGAGATGTAAAACAGAATGAGGAACAGTTTTCATTTGAGATCATCAACAAAAATATCGGTAACTGGCAGAGAGCAACATTGTATGTAGAAGATCCATTAGAAGAAGAAAAGATTATTCTTGAACAGGGTCCGTGAATCAACATGGAGAAGAGGAGAAAGTAGTCATTTTCTTTAAGTTTTAAAGGACGAAAAAATCATCAAGAATCTTTTATGCAAGACGTCGTCAGGTGTTTATTTTATATGAAAATAATGAACAGCAGAAGGTATGTGCACTTTGGTGGGGAACATAAAGTTTTTTGATAAAAAATACTACACGAAAGAAAGAAGATATCGATTTATTATTGATCCAGAAGATGATTTTCTGTATTTTTACTACGCTGAGAGTCAAGGAATTTCCTTGACAAGAAGTGCGAAGAAAAGAGCTTTTTGTCAACAGATTCTTATATCCGTTATTAAGACTTCTTCCATTAAAGAAAAAATGGATCGTATTTGAATCTATGTGGGGAAGTAAATTTAGCTGTAACCCTAGATATTTATATGAATATATTGATAAGAATCATCCAGATTATACGTGTATCTGGTCATTAAAAGATGAATGCATTCCGATCACGGGAAATGGTGTTAGAGTCAGAAGACTATCTTGGAAGTATTTATATTATATGGCAAGAGCAAAATACTTTGTGAATAATGTAAATTTTGCTGATTCTTATGAGAAGAGAAAAGGGCAGATTGAAGTACAGACGATGCATGGAACACCATTAAAGACAATTGGATTGGATGTACCAGGCGATTTCCCTACAAAGAAATCAGAAAAGAAGTATATTAGAAAGTGTAAACGTTGGGATTATCTGATCGTGCAAAGTAAGTTTGTTGCGGATCTTGCACCATCTGCATTTAAATTTGAAAATACGATCATGGATACTGGATATCCAAGAACAGATATTTTGTATTCTTCTAATAACGAAGAAGAAATGGGCAGATTAAAAGAAAAATTAGGACTTCCAAAAGATAAGAAAGTCATCATGTATGCACCAACATGGAGAGTGCGTGATAAGTTTGAATTAATGCTAGATCTTGAGAAGATGAAGGAAAAATTTTCAGATGAATATGTATTGATCTTAAGACTGCATCACTTTTCAGCAAAAGGTTGGAAAGGAGTTCCAGCAGATGGATTTGTGTATGATCTTACGGATTATGAATCTATTGAAGATTTATATATCATTACAGACATTCTGATCACAGATTATTCTTCTGTAATGTTTGATTATGCAGTTCTCGACAGACCAATGTTATTCTTTACATATGATCTGGATGAATATAGAGATAAGCTTCGTGGATTTAATATTGATATCGAAAAAGAAGCACCAGGACCATTACTATATACGTCTGATGAGGTGTTAGATGCGATTGAGCATCTGGATGAAACGATTGAGAATTCAAAACAGAGAGTCGATGCATTCCATGAAACATATATTCCATATGAATGTGAAAATTCATCTGAAAAAGTATTTAATATGATGCAGGGAAAATAAAAAATAAACAATGCCATAAGGCAGAACAATCTTTAAGAAGGTCATTGAAAGGTTTAAGAAGGAAACATGGATAAAATAAGAAAAATTATTCGATTTGTAAAAAGATTATTTCCAAAAACTCCAAAGATGAAATTTATCTATGCCTGGTATTATAAACATGGCAAGATCAATGAAAAACAAGCACTCTTTGAGTCATTTCACGGCAAGGATGTGTCAGATTCATCCTTGGCGATCTTGCAGGAGTTTTTGAAAATGCCGGAATCAAAAGATTTCAAGATCTATTTTGCGACGAATGATAAGAAACGTGATCAGAAATTTATTGATTCTATCGGATTGAAGGTAGAACTTGTAGATATTGCAGATTTTAAATATGTAAAAGTACTTGCAACATCTAAGTATCTGATCAATAACAGTTCTTTTCCGGCGTATTTCATTCGAAGAGATGAACAGGTGTACCTACAGACATGGCATGGAACACCGTTAAAGACATTAGGAAAACGAATGCGTTTTGGAATTGAATCCATGTATAATGTGCAACATAACTTCTTACATGCCAACTACATCATGTTCCCAAATGAATTTACAAGAAAAGTGATCATGGAAGATTATAATCTGGAAGCTTTGTATACAGGAACTGTTGTGATGAATGGATATCCAAGAAACAGTATTTTTATGGATCATGAGAAAGCTGATCAGGTGACAAAGAAGCTTGGAAATGAAGATTATACAACGATGGCATATATGCCGACATGGCGTGGACAGAGCAATCATGATGTGAACACGTCTGAATATAGCAGAGAGATCAATCAGCTGTTACATTATCTAGATGAGAATTTAAAGGATGATCAGAAGTTATATGTAAACTTTCATCCAATTGTGCAGAAGTTTGTAAAGCTGGATAATTATGAACATATTTATCCATTTCCAAGTGGTGTTGACAAATATGAATTTTTAAATAGTGTTGATGCACTGATCACAGATTATTCAAGCGTATTTTTTGATTACTCGATTACAAGAAAACCAATCATATTATATATGTATGACTATGAAGAATATATGCACGATAGGGGAATGTATTTTGATATCAAAGAATTGCCATTTAGAAAGATCTATGACAAGGAAGCATTAAGAGATTGTCTGGTCAACGAGACATTCCGCGAGGATTCTTATGAAAATGATATGGAATATACAGAAAAATATATTCAGTATGATTCTATTGATGCTGCAAAGAATATGGCAGAACTTGTTTTTCATGGAAATATGTGCGATATGCCAACGATCGATTACAGTTTTAACAAAGAAAAGAAACGAAGAGTTTTGCACTATCCAAACGTAAAAACAGCACAGACGATCGATACGATCGCACAGATCGCTAAGAAAGATGAAGATGTAGTGATCTTTGAAAAACGTTTTTTCAATCCAGAATTAAGCAGTCATTTACATGATAATTATCTTGATGATTTTGATTATATTTTTATTACACGAACACTTCCAAGAACCTATGCAGAAGAAGTGTTAAAAAGAAAGAGTGCTAAGATCAGAAAAGAACTTCATAAGAGAGAAATCAAGAGATGCTTTGCAGATCTTCCAGTGTATTCAAAGTTTGAAACAGAATATTATCATGGAGAAGCAGGAGAGACATTTTCTTTCAATAAGAAAAAGATGATCAATGCATGCATGCGAGTAATGGAAGACCATTTGGAGATTAAGTTTGAGGAAGGCAAGAAAGGCCAGCCAAAGAAACTGTTATTTGTAAATAAGAAAAATCAGATCATTTATACAAGGAATCTGACAGAAAAAGAATGGAAAGATCATTGTATCAAGGAATATTTTGATGAATTTCTTTCGCTTGAAATTGCAGATATGAACGGAAGATATCAGTTGATGATCGAATTAGAAGATGAAAATGGTAACAAACTGCCATATTTCTTTGTAGATCGTAAAGAATATGCAAAACGCAAAGAAGTGATGGATGAATTAGATAAATCTTCTGTATATATGACAGGAATCAAGAAACATGATATTACTTATCAGAATACATTCGAACCTGCGGATACAAGTGTGATTCCTTATATGAATGAAGTAGATGGAAGATTTTCTGTATTTATGGGAGATCAGGCACAGTTATCCGTTCGTAATATGCGTGGACAAGTACTGAAATTCAAGATCAAGGGTTCAAAAGTCCATGTGAAAATGAAATATAAAAACAAAGAAGCTGGAATTAAAAATGTCATATTATCATATCGAAGTAAAGTGGAGACTATCGATTATCCATTTGAATATAAAGTAACGAGGTCGGGTGATCATTATATTATTGATGCTCAGATTGATATGTCGGTATTATCACTGGAAGAACTGTTTTGGGATGTATTTGCTGTAACAGAGAAGAATGGAGAAGAAGTAAGAGTAAGTGCATATTGGAGCAGATGGCAGAGATTAAAATTATTACTGATGAATTATCAATGTAATGTTGATAAAGAGCATATTATTTTCCCTTATTCGACGATCACATGCAAAATGGCATTTACTTATCGTACAAGATCAAAATATGATGGATTTGATGTAAAGATCAAGGAATTAGCAGCTTTTGGTGTTTATACGTTGTTATTACCATATTGGAAAAAGAAACGAGTATGGTTAGTATTTGAAAAATTCTGCTCTATGGCGCAGGATAATGGATATTATTTCTTCAAATATTGTATGGAGCAGCTTCCAAAAGAAAAGAAGCAGCATATTTATTATATTCTCGATACAGATTCTGCTGATTATGATAAGATGAAGCAATATGGAAAACATGTGATTCCATTTATGAGTTTTCGACATATTTTATATTCACTTGTTGCCAATTTATATATAGCTTCTGATTCAAAGAAACATTTATATACATGGCGAGCAAAACCAAATGTGATCTCAAATCGTATTTCAAAACATAATATCTTGTTTTTACAGCATGGGGTGACAGCATTAAAACGTGTACATCCGATTTTTGGAATGAAAGGTTCAAGTCCTATGACTCATTTTACAACGACATCAAGATTTGAGCATAAGATCATTGTAGAGAATTTTGGATATGAAGATGGAGATGCACCGATTCTTGGATTTACGAGATGGGATGTTCTGGAAGATACTTCAAAACCAGAGGAAAAGATCATTCTTGCAATGCCGACATGGAGATCATGGCTGGAAGAAAAGAGTGCAGAAGAGTTTAAGGCAAGTGATTATTATAAAAACTACATGAAACTGTTACAGAGTCAGAAACTTGCAAGAATCTTAAAAGAAAATGATGTAAAGCTGATCTTTTACATTCATCCAAAGTTTAAAGATTATTTAAGTGAGTTTAATGTCAGTGGAGATAACATTGAGTTGATCCCATTTGGAACAGAGCCATTAAATGAGATCATGAAGAAATGTTCTATGCTGATCACAGATTATTCTAGTGTATGTTGGGATGTATGTTATCTTGATAAACCAGTATTATTCTACCAGTTTGATTATGATATGTATATGCAGGCACATGGAAGTTATCTGGATATGGAGCATGAATTATTTGGAGAACGTTATACAGAATATGAGAAATTGATCGATGGAATTGAAGAGTATATTCACAATGGATTTAAAGAAAAAGAAGAATATACAAAATTAAAAGATTATTATTTTGAATATCGTGATAACGATAACAGTAAACGTACGTATGAATATATCATAAGCAAAGGATATTAAAATGGACAGAAAGAGGAGAATAAAATATATAGATCTGTGTAAAGGCTTAGGAATCTTGATGGTAACATGGGGACATATTACGAAGCTTGGTAATCCAGTTGATACATGGGCGGCATCATTCAAGATGGCAATTTTCTTTGTTGCCGCCGGATATCTGATCCGGTATGCAGATTCTTATCGGACACAGACATTAAAGGGGTATGCAGTAAAGTTATTGAAGTCATTGATGCTGCCATATGTCTTATTTAGTATTTTGTCGATTGGATTTCGATTTGCAACGATGATCATGAAGCACAGGATTGATATTCCGGCGATCAAATCTTATATTTTGGCAACGATCACATTAAGAGGAACATTTGCACTATGGTTTTTACCGGTGTTATTTATTGCGGAAATCCTGTTTTTCTGTCTTATCAAATATCTTCCGAAATGGATGAGGATCGTGATATTGATCGTGATACCTGTTTTTGGAATTTGGGAGTCTTATTTTATCAGACACTTGATCATTTCAGTGGATCCATTAACATTTGAAAGAATATCATTTTTGATCTTACCGATCAGTAAAGCATTGATCGCATTATGGTTTTTGGAGATAGGACATATTGGATGTATGTTATTCAGTAAAGTAACATCCAGAGAAATCCGATTTATGATTGGACTGGTATTTACAATTGGAAATATCTTTTTATCACAGCAAAATAATGGTGTAGATTTAAATAATATGTCTTTAGGTATTCAACCACCACTATTTTTTGTTACAGGAATCATTGGATCTTTTGGAGCACTATTTGTCTTTGAATTTCTTGAAGATTATATTCCGTTTACGATACTGAATTATTTTGGAAAGAATTCTTTGATATTAATGTGTACACAAAGACCGTTTTATATTATTTCTACTGCAACTGCAGGATGGAAGATCATATCAGGAATGCCAGGGATCATGGCATGGAGATATTATATTGACTGCCTTGGGGCAATGATCCTTGTGATGATCATTGAATACTCAATAATAACATTTGTTAATACAAAAGCTAAATTTTTGATCGGAAGATTTTAGATAGTTGAATAATCTGTTAAGGAATAGTATAATAGCAAGGTGTAAATTAAAAATATCAAAATGGAGAAGTACAGTGAAATCTTATATTGAAAATTTTAAAAAGTACAGATTCCTTTTATGGGAACTTGTAAAGAAAGGTGTTAAGTTAAAATACAGAAGATCATATTTAGGTATTTTATGGACACTGTTAGAACCGTTAATGACAATGATCGTACTAAGTGTAGTATTTGGTACATTGTTTGGAAACAAGGATCCACATTTCCCAGTATATATCTTATGTGGACGTTTGATGTATAGTTTCTTTTCATCTGCGACAAATGGTGCGATGAAAGCGATCAGGACGAATGCAGGAATGATCAAGAAAGTATATGTGCCAAAATATATTTATCCATTATCCAGTGTATTGTTTAATTATATTATTTTTGCTATCTCTTTGATCGTGTTGGTAGTAGTATCTATTGTTTTGAAGGTATATCCAACCATTTATCTGGCACAGGCGATCATTCCATTGATCTTATTACTGATCACAGCTTTTGGAGTTGGAATGATCCTATCTACGATGGCAGTATTCTTTAGAGACTTAGAATATTTATGGTCTGTAGGATTAATGATTATTATGTATGCTTCAGCAATTTTCTACAAACCAGAGAAGTTATTAAAATCAGGTTTTGGATGGATCTTAAAATGTAATCCATTATATCTTTTGATCCATAATTTTAGACAGGCTGTTTTTGGTATGCCGATGAATATGAAGTTTTTAGCTGCATCCATCGTGTTTGCAATCGTAAGTGTTATTGTAGGATTGATTTTCTTCTATAAGAAGCAAGATGAATTCATTCTGCATATTTAGGAGGGTATCATGGCAAAGAAAGAAGTATTGAAAGTTGAACATGTTGGAATGAAGTTTAACTTAAGTCAGGAAAAGGTTGATGATCTGAAAGATTATGTGATCAAGTTATTGAAACATCAGATTTCATATAATGAATTCTGGGCATTAAAAGATATTAATTTTACCCTTAACAAAGGGGATCGACTTGGAATCCTTGGATTGAATGGAGCTGGAAAGAGTACGCTGTTAAAGGTTATTGCAGGGGTATTAAAAGCAACGGAAGGAACTGTGACAGCCAAGGGGAAGATCGCTCCATTGCTTGAATTAGGTGCTGGATTTGATCAACAGTATACAGGACGTGAGAATATTTATCTTTATGGAGCAGTTCTTGGATTCTCAAAGAAGTTCTTAGATGAGAAGTTAGATGAGATCATAGAGTTCTCAGAACTGGGCAAATTTATAGATGTCCCAGTTAAGAACTATTCTTCAGGTATGAAATCAAGACTTGGATTCTCTGTTGCAACATTAGTGGAACCAGATATCTTGATCCTGGATGAAGTATTATCTGTCGGAGATGCGAAATTCCGAAAGAAAAGTGAAGCAAAGATCATGAGTATGTTTGACAAGGGAGTTACAGTATTATTTGTATCTCATTCTTTAGATCAGGTAAAGAGATTATGTAATAAGGCAATCCTACTTGAAAAAGGAAAGATCATTTCTCATGGATCGATTGAAGAAGTAAGTAAAGTATACGAAGAGAAAACAAAGTAAGATAGAAGACACGGAGGTGTGATATGAGAAAAGTAATCACATATGGAACATTTGATTTACTGCATGCGGGACATATCAATTTATTGCGCAGAGCAAAAGAATTAGGTGATTATTTAATTGTAGTTGTATCAACAGATGAGTTTAACTGGAATGAAAAACAGAAAAAATGTTATTTCAGTTATGAAGAAAGAAAAAAACTGGTAGAAGCAGTTCGTTATGTGGATCTTGTGATTCCAGAAGAAAATTGGGATCAGAAGATTTCCGATGTGAAAGAATATCATGTAGATACATTTGTTATGGGAGATGACTGGAAAGGTAAGTTTGATTTCTTAAAAGATTACTGTGAAGTCGTATATCTTCCAAGAACAGAAGGAATTTCTACAACAAAGATCAAACAGGATCTTGGATTAAACGGAACAACAGCGAATAAATAGCAAGAGTTATGAATTAAGATATAAGAGGAATTTCGTTGACAATAGAGGTTATGAGCGGCTAGAGACGGAATTCTTCTTTTCTGCGTTATCAAACAAAAAGAATTTAAGATAATGCTATAGATGAAAGGATTAGTTTTTGATGCATTTTATAGAAATTAGCAATATTTTTAAAAGTGAAAAAAAGAGATATAAAGTTACCGCAGTTTTAAAATTACTGGTCGTGTTTGCATTGCTTGGATTCTTTTTATCAAATAAGCCAATGTATCATGTGCAGACTGATTTTTACCTGAAACGTATGGGATTTGTATTTTTGGCATGTTTTTGGATGGTATTTGTAACAGTTTGCGACATTCGTTTGAGTCAGAAGGTTGACAGGGCTTTTGTGATCATTCTTGGAGTGATCGCACCAGTTATGGGATGGATCTTGTCAGAATTTTTGATCAATGAAGCAGAGTGTGCATTTCCGCCGACACAGTTCTATCAGAAAGAGCCACTTTGGATCGTTCTAAGTCTTGCAATGATCATTTTGGTGGATCTGCTGATCATATTTTTGACGAACAGCATCAGAGTTGGATCAGTGATCGTACCATTTGTATTGTTTATCTTTGCGGTAGTTGTATGTGTTGTATATGAATTTCGCGGGATTCCGATGATGGCACCAGATATTTTAACAGTACAGACGGCTACTAGCGTGATGGGTAATTATACATTCAAATTGACGTTTGAACAATATAGTGTGATCTTGGTATGGATGGCATTTTTCTTTACATTTTTAAGACTTCATGAGGTAAAGGTTACAGAAAAAAAAGAGTATTTCACATTGCAGGATTTATTGTTGTTGCATTAGGATGCGGATTGTTCACAAATCAGATCATACTGTCTGATTTTATGGAAGAGCACCAGATCAATATTCGTATGTTCCGTCCAATGGAAAGTTATCAAAAATATGGAGGCGTGCTGACATTTGCAAGAAGTGTTGGATATGCGGTCGTGAAGAAGCCAGAAGGATATACAACAGCGAAGGTTGATCAGATCATTCAGGAATATGAAAAGAAATCAGCGAATGAACAGCAAAGTACAGCAAAGCAATATCCAAATATCATAACAGTTGTCAATGAAACATTCGCAGATATTAAGGTGCTGGGAGATTTTAAGACGAACGAAGATTATATGCCCTATTTCCATAGTTTGAAGAAGAATTGTGTGACAGGATATACGTATGCATCGATTGTAGGTGGTCAGACAGCGAATACAGAATTTGAATTGTTGACAGGGAATACTCTTGGATTTTTATCAGCTGGAACGACAGCATTTCAGCTTTATATTCATGGGCAGATGCCTTCACTAGTTAGTAATCTAAAGGCAGAAGGATATTCTGGAAATAAAGCGATGCATCCGTTCAATCCGTATAATTATAATCGACCAGCTGTATATAAAGATTTTGGATTTACGGATTTTATTGATAAATTTGACTTTCCTAAGAATGTAAAAAGGGTTAGAGAGTATATTTCTGATGAGGCAAATGTAGATCGCATTATTTCTGAATATGAAAAGAATCGTAAGAAGACAGATCAGCCATTTTATATGTATAATATGACGATCCAGAATCACAGTCCTTATGATAAGGATGCAGCCAACTTTAAACAGCCGATCAAGATTGAAAGCAGCAAATATGATGCTGAGGCCAACAGATATCTAAATCTGATCAAATATTCAGATGACAGTTTAAAACAGCTGACAAGTTATTTTGAAAAATGTAAAGAGCCAACGATCATTTTATTTTTAGGAGATCATCAGCCAAGATTGACAGATGAATTTATGAATAAGATCACAAACGGTCAATATCAGACTTGGAGCAGCGAACAGATGATGAAGCGTTATCAGGTACCATTCGTGATCTGGGCCAATTATGACATTAAAGGACAGCATATAGAGAAGACAAGCATGAACTATATCCAAAGTATCCTGACCCAGACAGCTGGAGTAAAGATGACAGGATATCAGAGATTTTTAAATGAGGTCCGAAAAGAAGTTCCAACGATCACATCGCAGGGATATTGGGGAAAGAATGGAAAATTTTATCAGATTAATGATAAAGGATCACCATATTATGGTATAATACAGAAGTATCGTATGATTCAGTACAATATGATGTTTGATAAGAAGAATCGCAGAGATTCATTCTTTGAAGTAAGTAAATAGGAGTGCACGTATGAAGCAACTGATTAAGAATATTACGATTCAGATATATAAAGTATTAACATATCTGATTCCAGTAAATAAAAAGATGATTATATTTCAGAGCAGCAATGGACGTAACTATACAGGAAATCCAAGATACATCTATGAAGAGATGGTAAGAGAAGGCCTTGATCAAGAATATGAATGTATCTGGTTTTTCTTTGATACAAGTATAGAAGTTCCAGGTAAATGCAAGAAGATAAGGAATAATTATTTCCCATATTTTTGGTATTTAATGAGAGCAGGAATCTGGGTATTTGATAGTCGTCAGCCATTATATGTGCGTAAGAAGAAGCATATCACATACATTCAGACATGGCACGGAACACCGCTTAAGAAGCTTGCGCTTGATATGGACCGAATGGATATGGGTGGAAGTACGGATATTGAGAATTATCATGAACAGTTTAGAGTAACATGTAAGGATTGGGATTATCTAGTATCACAGAATAAGTTTTCTACAGATATTTTCAGATCATGTTTTGCATTTAAAGATCGTCCGATCTTACAGATCGGATATCCAAGGAATGATATTTTGATCAATGATAATTCTCCTACTAAGATCAGAGAATACAAAGAAAAACTTGGACTTCCATTGGATAAGAAGATCATATTATATGCTCCAACTTGGAGAGATAATGAATATAGCGAGAAAGGAAAGTACAAATTTGCTTCAAAACTAGATTTTGATAAAGCAAAGGAGGCATTATCAGATGAATATATATTCATTGTAAAATATCATTATCTTGTATCAGATAAGATTGATTGGACACCATATAAAGGATTCGTTTATACATTCGACGAGACAAAAGATATTGCATGGTTATACCTTGTGTCAGATATGTTGATCACGGACTATTCTTCTGTAATGTTTGATTATAGTATTCTTAACAGGCCGATGTTATTCTTTGCATATGATCTGGAAGACTACAAGGAGAATCTGAGAGGATTTTATTTTGACTTTGTCAATGATATTCCAGGACCGATTTCAAGAGATACAGATCAGTTGATCAAAGATATTAAAGAATATAATGAAGATAGTTGGAAAGAAAAATATAAGAATTATCATGATAAATTCAATGGCATAGATGATGGACATGCTTCACAGAAGGTCATTGACGTGATAAAGAAGGTAAGCAGATAGAGATCTGCCGAACAATAACACAGTCAGGAGGTTTGAAAACAATATGGTAACGATTCTGTTAGCGACATTGAATGGAGAGGATTATTTAAAAGCGCAGTTAGAATCAATTGCAGCTCAGACCTATGAAAACTGGCAGCTGGTCGTGGGTGATGATGGTTCTACGGATGGTACGATCAGCATTCTTGAAGAATTCAGTAAACAATATCCGGAACAAGTGACGATCATTAAGAATGACCCGCCACAGGGAAGTGCCAAAGACAATTTTATTTCACTGATCCAAAATTCTTACGGACCGTATTTTATGTTTTGTGATCAGGATGATGTGTGGAAACCAGATAAGATTTATCTGACATTACAGAAGATGGAAGCGTTAGAGGCAAGATATGGAGAGAAAACGCCGATCTTGGTTCATTCAGATCTGTCAGTTGCAGATCATAACTTAGAGATGGTTGCAGAGTCATTCTTTCAGTATGCGAATATTCCAAAGAGAATTGTATTGAATCAATTGATGGTACAAAATTCTGTGACAGGGTGTACGATGATGATCAATCGTTGTCTGCAACAATATTTTTTACGGCCGTTACCGATGTCTAAGATCATCATGCATGATTATTGGGCGGCATTGATCGCGAAAGTGTTTGGCAAGATTGGTTTTGTAAATGAGCCAACGATGTATTACCGTCAGCATGGCAATAATTCTGTTGGTGCGAAAGATGCAAAGAATCCCGTCTTTTTGTATCATCGTCTCAAAGAAGGAAAGAACAGCTATCGTCGTATGATGATCGAATCTATGGAGCAGATGCAGGGATTTGTTGAGACATATGGGGAAGAGATCGATAATCTGGATGTTTATGAACTTCTTGAGAGTTATGGAGAATTGTATTATAAAGGAAAGATCAAACGATTGAGTTTTTATAAAAATCATCACGTATTAAAGGAAGGAAATATCCGAAAGCTGATGCAGTGGCTTTGGGGATAGGAATATTTATGAAAAAAGCATTAGGACTTGCAGGAAAATATGTGATCATGTTTCTGTCGTGTTTATTTCCAAGAAGCAGAAAGATATATATCTTTGGAGCATGGCTTGGAGAACAGTTTGCAGACAATCCTAAATATCTGTTTTTAGAAGCACAAGAGCATAAAGAGATCCGTCCGATATGGATCACGAAGAATGAATCAGTCTGCAGAAAAGTCAGGGAGCTTGGATATGAAGCTTATATGTTTGACAGTTTCAAAGGAATTTTAATGCAGCTTCGGGCCAAATATGTGGTAGTCTGCAATGGGATCAGTGATGTAAATCATACATTTATGGGACGAGCAGTATTCTTAAATCTTTGGCATGGGGTTCCATTAAAGAAAGTTGGCTATGATGATGATAAGGTCAAGAATTGGGATAGCAAGGGTCAGAAAATCCGAAGAATGATTCAGGAAATCCCATTAGGAAAAGAGTATGTAGTGGCAACAAGTGATTTTTATGCACCGATCTATGAAAGTGCATTTCGAAGATTAAAGAGTCATATCATAACATTGGGACAGCCAAGGAATGATATATTCTATGATCAAAGTGGAAAATTTCATGCTTCTCATCAGTTGTCAAAAGCGGCAAAAGGAAAGAAAGTCATCTTATATACACCGACACACAGGAAAGAAGGTAAAGTGGCATTTCCTTTGGAAGAACATTTTGATTTTAAAGTGCTCAATGATTGGTGTATCCAAAATGATATTTTGTTCGTGATCCGGCGCCATTTTTATCATAAAGATGAGAAAGTAGATTTCTCCATGTATTCTAATATAACAGATATCACAGAGAGATCCATGGATATTCAGGAATTGTTAATGGATACGGATATTCTGGTTACAGATTATTCAAGCACATATATAGATTATCTATTACTGGACCGGCCGGTAGTCTTTTATAATTTTGATTATCAGGATTATCTGGAGCATGATCGTGGTATGTATTGCGATTATGAGAAGGCGGCTCCGGGATATAAGGCAGAGACATTTGAAGCCTTGATGGAAGAATTCGAACGTCTGATACAAGGCGAAGATCATTTTAAAGAGGTTAGAAGGCAGGCAAGGGATTTCTTTTATTGCAAAGAAGGCCAGGGAATGGTTGGAGAAACATTGTTAGGAATCTTGAAGAATATAAAATAAAAAGAAGCTTTTGATCTATGAGTGAATCCATAGATCGAGAGCTTCTTTTTTGCATTTTGAGTTGATATTCAGGATTAATATCCAGCACGATAAATGATCTTCTGATTGATACGGCTAAGCTCATCACTGACTTGATAATCCGATGTACCAAAGAGGTATTTATGTGCGCGGATCGCATTTTCTTTCAATGTTGTAGGGAATCCATAATAAGTACCATAATAACGGAGCTCTTTCTGGTCCCAAGGGAATCCCTGCTGATCTTTGATGTCATACTTGAAAACAGATAAGAACATATCAAACAATTCATCCTGACTCATATTTGTCTTTACCTGAGGAAGTATCTCATCCATAACAGACATCATCTTCAAAGGATTTTTCTTGGCTTTGTCAAAAATCTTCTGGAGGACTTCTCGTTGTCTTCCGGCTCTGGCAAGGTCACCGCCAGCGGTATAACGGATTCTGGAATAAGCAACGGCTTGATTTCCATCCAGAGTATAAGTACCGGCAGAAGAAAGTTTTGGAGAATGTCCACCGTTGATACGATTCATGTCACCGATATAAGCATTTAAATTCTTTAAGATGCTTTTATCGACTTTTACTTCGATTCCGCCAACAGCATCAACGATATCAGCAAGAATCTTAAAGTTTACAGTTGCGTATTTTTCAATATTCAGATCAAGATTACGATTGATCGTGCTGATCGCAAGCTCTGGACCACCCCAGGAATAAGCGGCATTGATCTTACTGTATTTTCCATTAATACTTACATATGTATCACGATAGATCGACAACAGTTTGACATCTTTGGTTGAATTGTTGATGCTGACAACTATGATAGAATCAGAACGGTTTCCACGATCTGACATACTTCCAGTCTGAGAATCAATTCCGAAAAAAGCATAGTTGGTATAGTCAGTCATATTGCTGTCTTTGTTTACAGTGACAAGCTGGCTGTGGTCAAGACTTTTTGTGATATTTTCCCAAGTTTTTTGTGAACTGTGGAAAGCGTAAGTCCGACTAATACAGCGATCACAAGAATGAGAATGATCAAGATCCGAAGTGGAGATCTTCTTCTTCGTTTTCGCTTTGTGTGTTTGGCATGTTTTGTAGCTGTGCTGTCATAATGTATCCCCTCCAGATTTCCTTAAATAGTTAAGTTTGTACAGAAAAAAGGATGAAAAACTCCATCCTTTTCTTGCTGTTTAATATGCATTTTTATTGACAAATCCCTTAAAGAATGTAAGAAATAATATCTTGATATCAAGTCCCAAAGACCAATTCTCAATATAATACAGGTCATGCTCGATTCTGCTTCGGATGGAAGTATCACCACGGAATCCATTGACCTGAGCCCATCCAGTAATACCTGGACGAACTTGATGCTTGATCATATAACGAGGAATCTCTTCTTTAAATTTCTCGACAAACAAAGGTCGTTCTGGACGTGGCCCGATCAGACTCATATCGCCTTTTAATACATTCCAGAATTGAGGAAGTTCATCAAGGCTTGTCTTACGGATCACACGTCCAACAGGTGTAACACGGACATCGTTCTTGGTTGTCCATTCTTTGGCCTCTTTCTTAGGGTCCTGTACACCCATGGAACGGAATTTGTACATCTTAAAAGGTTTATTCCCAAGACCGATACGTTCTTGGGCAAAAATGATCGGTCCAGGAGAACTCTTCTTCACAAGGATCGCAACGATAAGCATGATCGGTGAGAATAAGATCAATGCAATGATAGAACCGATAATATCGATCAGACGTTTGATCAGTTTATTCATCGTATTTGTTAATGGTACGTTACGGATATTGATAACTGGGAGTCCGTCCAGATCTTCAGTGTATGGGTTGGTGGAAATAAAGTTATAGTAATCTGGAACAAACTTTGTATGCACACCAGACTTCTCACAGATCGCAACGATCTGTTCCAGTTTATGGTATTCATTCAGATTCAGAGTGATCGCAACTTCATCAAGAGATGTCTTCTCAAGATAAGCGGCAAGATCTGAAAGTGTACCAATCTTCTTGATTCCACGATATTTCAAAAATTATCACTGACAAGATCATCAAAAAATCCCATGAACCTTTAAACCCCATTGAGGTTTGATTTGATGCGGTCGATATATGCAGCTGCTGAAGTACTGAAACCGATAAATACCGTATGTTTGATATTGCGTCCTTTCTTACG
>ENA-OQBV01000644-OQBV01000644.1-human-gut-metagenome-genome-assembly--contig:-NODE-644-length-19258-cov-3.872667_pt1 | contig 19258 bp, 22 predicted proteins | sample MGYA00242750_ERZ504559 | MGnify/ENA primary metagenome ERZ504559 (study PRJEB26092, sample SAMD00036230) | human gut metagenome | host: Homo sapiens | study: EMG produced TPA metagenomics assembly of... | reverse complement strand
CGACCTTCAACGAGGACATCATCTCCATCGAACAGGTGAATCCGATCCTTCTCGCCCAGTGCGACATCGTAGCCGCCCGCATGCGTCGGAAAAAGAAAAAATGCACCTCCGTTTCCGTAACGTTTCGGTTATTTTCAGGACTGCAGTACGTTCAGTCTGAGGATATCGGGTTGGGCACAGAGGTGTTAAAGGCAAAGAAAAAAGCATGGATTTGTCTTACTGGCAGATCGTGATCGAACGTCTGCCGGCATTGGGAGAGCGTATTACAGCAGGAACCTTTGCGACGGAATTTAAAGGCTTGTATGGAAACCGGAATTTTGTGCTCGATGATGCCCGGGGAAACCGGCTTGCGTATGCCAATTCTGTGTGGGTGTTTATGGATATGGAAAAAGGAAGACCGGCAAGACCTGAGCCGGAAGATGTACTTCCATATGGATCAGAGCCTGCGCTTGAGATGGAGTATGAAGACAGAAAGATCCGTCTTCCGGAGAATCTGGAGGAAAAACCATCGTTTCCGGTGAGAAAGTATCACATTGATACCAACGAGCATGTGAATAATTGTCAGTATGTACAGATGGCTCTGGAGGTTTTGCCGGAAGAGACAAGAGTCCGTCAGATTCGGGTGGAATACAAGAAATCAGCAGTTCTTGGAGATGTGATCTTTCCGAAAGTGGCAAGAGAGGAAAATCGTATTGTGACAGAATTGTGCGATGAAAACGGAAAACCGTATGCAGTGATTGAAATCAAGTAAGGGACCATGTTATACTGTTCAAAGAACGGTGAAGAGGAGATTTTAAATGAAATTAGGAGAAAAGCAGGTTTTAACTGTTGTAAAGATTGTAGATTTGGTGTGTATCTGGGAAATGATGAAGAACGTGTACTTCTTCCGAAAAAGCAGGTACCGGAAGGAATTGAACCGGGGGATCCGGTGGAAGTATTTTTGTACCGGGATTCATCTGACCGTCTGATCGCGACGACGAATGAGCCGAAGCTGACTATGGGACATCTGGCAGTTCTGGAAGTGGCAGATACAGGAAAGATGGGAGCTTTTCTGGAATGGGGACTGGAAAAAGATCTGTTCCTTCCATTTAAAGAACAGACAGCAAAGGTACAGAAAGGAGATAAGTGCCTTGTTGCATTGTACGTAGACAAGAGCGGAAGACTCTGCGCCACCATGAAAGTTTATCATATGCTGCGTACAGACTCGCCGTATCAGAAAGACGATCAGGTAAAAGGAATTGTATACGACAGAAGTGATGAGTTTGGAGTTTTTGTTGCGGTGGATCATCAGTTTTCTGCAAGAATCCCGAAAAAGGATGTTTTTGGAAAAATCCGCATCGGTGATGAGATCGAAGCGCGTGTGACAAATGTAAAGGAAGATGGAAAGCTGGATTTAAGTGTCAGAGGGAAGATTCCGCAGCAGATGGATGCAGATGCAGAACTGATCTTGAAAAGAATCCAGTCTTATGACGGAGTACTGCCGTTTAATGACAAGGCAGATCCGGATACGATCAAGGCAGAGTTTGGTATGAGCAAGGCTGCATTTAAGCGTGCCGTCGGAAGACTGCTGAAAGAAAACCGCGTAAAAATCTTTCCGGACAGTATCCGAATTCGCTAAAAAGCCTTGCAATCCATGGTAAATAGGCTATAATGAAGAAAGAAATAGAGAAGAAAGGGGACAGATAGAAATGAAAGTACAGAATATTACAGACATAGACGCATTTTTTAAAGTAGTAGACAACTGCAAAGGAAGAGTAGAACTGGTAACAGGAGAGGGAGACAGACTGAACCTGAAATCCAAACTTTCCCAGTATGTATCTATGGCAAATATTTTCTCAAACGGAGAGATTCCGGAGCTTGAGATCATTGCTTATGAGCCGGAAGATACAGAAAGACTGATCAATTTTATGATCAACGGTGAATAAGAATATCTCAGATTTTGAATCGCCGGTTTTGACAGACACGAGAAGATGTAAGGGCAGTTCTCTGTAAGGGAACGCCCTTTTTAGATTTACAGCAATACTGGATATAGAGGTGAATTATGAGTTTTGCGCATTTACACGTCCATACGGAGTACAGTCTTTTGGACGGTTCCAACAAAATAAAAGAATATGTATCCAGAGTTAAAGAACTGGGCATGAACAGTGCTGCGATCACGGACCACGGGGTTATGTACGGTGTGATCGATTTTTACAGGGAAGCCAGAAAGCAGGGAATCAAGCCGATTCTCGGCTGTGAAGTTTATGTGGCGCCGAATTCCCGGTTTGACCGTGAGACTGCCGGTGGAGAGAGCAGATATCATCATCTGGTACTTCTGGCAGAAAACAATACGGGATATGCCAATCTGATGAAGATCGTTTCCAGAGGATTTACAGAAGGGTATTATTATAAGCCCCGTGTGGATAAGGATCTTCTGCGTCAGTATCACGAGGGAATCATTGCCTTAAGTGCCTGTCTTGCGGGGGAGGTACAGCGGTATCTGAGCCGGGGACTTACCGAAGAGGCGAAGAAGGTGGCGCTGGAGTATCAGGATATTTTCGGAAAAGGAAATTTCTTTCTGGAAATGCAGGATCACGGGATCCCGGAGCAGCAGCTTGTAAACCAGAGACAGATCCAGCTTTCTAAGGAGACAGGGATCGAGCTTGTTGTGACCAATGATATCCATTATACGTACGCGGAAGATGCGAAGCCGCATGATATCCTGCTCTGTATTCAGACCGGGAAGAAGCTGGACGATGAGAACAGGATGCGGTATGAGGGCGGCCAGTATTATGTAAAGTCCCCTCAGGAGATGGAAGCGCTGTTTCCATATGCAAAACAGGCACTGGAGAATACGCAGAAGATTGCAAACCGGTGTGAGGTAGAGATTGAATTCGGAGTCACAAAGCTGCCAAAGTATGATGTGCCGGACGGCATGACTTCCTGGGAGTATTTGAACAAGTTATGCTGGGAAGGACTTGAAAAGCATTATGGAGAGCCTTCCAGGGAGCTGAAAGAACGGCTGCGCTATGAGCTGGATACGATCCGCAACATGGGATATGTAGATTATTTCCTCATTGTATGGGATTTTATCAAATATGCCAAAGATCACGGGATCGCAGTAGGACCGGGGCGTGGCTCCGCAGCGGGAAGTATTGTTTCTTATTGTCTGGAGATCACAAATATCGACCCGATCCGGTATCAGCTTCTGTTTGAGCGTTTTCTCAACCCGGAGCGTGTGACCATGCCCGATATCGACGTGGATTTCTGCTTCGAGAGACGGCAGGAGGTGATCGACTATGTTGTGCGTAAGTATGGAAAAGACCGGGTAGTCCAGATTGTGACGTTTGGTACGCTGGCTGCCAGAGGTGTGATCCGTGATGTGGGACGCGTGATGGATCTTCCGTATGCATTTGTGGATTCGATTGCCAAGATGATTCCGCAGGAACTCAATATCACGATTGATAAAGCACTGCAGATGAATCCGGAATTACGTAAAACATATGAAAATGATCCGCAGGTAAAACTGTTGATCGACATGTGCAAACGACTGGAAGGACTGCCGCGCCACAGCTCCATGCATGCGGCAGGGGTTGTGATCGGTCAGAGAGAAATTGATGATTTTGTTCCCCTTTCAAGAGCTTCTGACGGCTCGATCACAACTCAGTTTACAATGACCACTCTGGAAGAACTGGGACTTTTAAAAATGGACTTCCTGGGACTTCGGACGCTGACTGTGATCCAGAATGCGGTGCAGCTTGCAAAAAGCAAAAATCCGGAACTTGATATGGATCAGATTGACTATAACGACAAACAGGTACTTTCTTATATCGGAACCGGTAAGACCGATGGAATCTTCCAGCTGGAGAGCGGCGGAATGAAAGGCTTCATGAAAGAGCTCAAGCCAAACAGTCTGGAGGATATTATTGCCGGTATTTCCCTGTACCGTCCGGGTCCGATGGACTTTATCCCACAGTATATCCGGGGAAAAAAATGATGCAGGATCGATCACCTATGACTGTCCGCAGCTGGAGCCGATTCTGGCGCCTACTTACGGATGTATTGTCTATCAGGAGCAGGTTATGCAGATCGTGCGTGACCTTGCCGGATACACACTGGGACGAAGCGATCTTCTTCGCCGTGCCATGTCCAAGAAAAAGGGCGATGTGATGCAGAAAGAGCGCCAGATCTTTGTCTATGGAGATGAGGAGAACGGTGTGCCGGGCTGTATTAAAAATGGAATTGATGAAAAGACAGCCAATAAGATCTATGATGAAATGATCGATTTTGCGAAGTATGCATTCAACAAATCCCATGCGGCGGCCTATGCGGTTGTTTCCTATCAGACAGCATACCTGAAATATTATTATCCGGTGGAATACATGGCAGCACTGATGACTTCTGTGATTGAAAATCCGTCCAAAGTGGCAGAATATATTTATGCCTGCCGGCAGATGAATATTCAGATTCTGTCACCGGATATTAACCGCGGGATCGGCAACTTTTCGGTAGACGGCAACAACATTCGGTACGGACTGGCGGCCATCAAGAGCATTGGAAGACCGGTGATTGCTGCGATCATAGAAGATCGGGATGAGTTTGGGCCGTTTAAAAATCTGGAAGATTTTATCAGTCGGATGTCAGTCAAGGATGGACTGAATAAACGGGCAATTGAGCATTTGATCAAATCAGGTGCGCTGGACTGCCTGGGAGGCACGAGAAAGCAGTTTATGAGCATTTATGTTCAGATCGTCGATCACGTCAATCAGGAAAAGAAATATGCCATGACCGGTCAGATGACACTGTTTGATATGGTGGGTGAGGAAGAAAAAGAGCAGTTTGAAATCAAACTGCCGGATGTCGGGGAGTATTCGAAAGAGAATCTGCTGGCGTTTGAAAAGGAAGTGCTGGGAGTTTACTTAAGCGGACATCCATTGCAGGAGTATGAGGACAAATGGAGAAAATCCATTTCAGCCACCACACTGGATTTCCAGCCGGATGAAGAGACAGGCCGGGCAAAGGTACATGACGGAACGAGGGAGATCGTAGGCGGCATGATTACCGCAAAAACGATCAAGCATACAAAGACAAATCAGATGATGGCATTTTTGTCTCTGGAAGACCTGGTGGGAACGGTAGAGGTGATCGTCTTCCCGCGGGACTATGAAAAAAACAGAGAGTATCTGGAGATTGATAAAAAAATCTTTGTAAAGGGAAGAGTATCCGAGGAAGAGGAGCGGCCGAGCAAGCTGATCTGTGAGACGATCATTCCGTTTGAGCAGACCAAAAAAGAGCTGTGGGTGCAGTTTTCAGATAAAGAAGATTTTCTGCGAAATGAGCATATTTTATATGGATACCTGGCAGACTCGGAAGGAGATGACGAGGTTGTGATCTATTGTCAGAAAGAGCGGGCGATCAAGCGGCTTCCGAGAAACAGAAACATTCGGATCGGCCAGGAAGTATTGAGCAGATTGATGAATCATTACGGGGAAAAGCGAGTAAAAGTCGTAGAAAAATCTATTGATAAAGGAATATAAATAAGGTAGAATATACCCGGAGTGTTAAAAAATAGGCAAACTTTACTTTTGAAGAGTAGAAGAATTCAGAAAGGTGGAAAAGTTATGGCAAACAAAGCAGACAAAGAAAAAATGTTAGAAGAGATTGAAGATAGAGTTCGTACCATTGGAGTACTTACAAGTGGTGGAGATGCACCGGGAATGAACGCTGCGATCCGTGCAGTTGTAAGAAGAGCTCTTGCAAAAGGACTGAAGGTACGCGGAATCAGAAGAGGATATCACGGACTTTTAAAAGAAGAGATCATTGATTTGACGGCACGCGATGTGTCTGATATCATCCAGAGAGGTGGTACAATTCTTCAGACAGCACGCTGCCAGACAATGCGTACAGAAGAAGGACAGCAGAAAGCAGCAGCAATTTGTAAAAAATACGGAATTGACGGTCTTGTAGTAATCGGAGGAGACGGATCTTTTGCCGGAGCACAGAAGCTGGCGAACCTCGGAGTAAATACGATTGCTCTTCCGGGAACGATCGATCTTGACATTGCATGTACAGATTATACGATTGGATTTGATACAGCTGTCAATACAGCTATGGAAGCGATCGATAAGGTCCGTGATACATCTACTTCACACGAGAGATGCAGTATCATTGAGGTAATGGGACGTGATGCAGGATACCTTGCGTTGTGGTGCGGTATTGCCAACGGAGCAGAAAAGATTCTTCTTCCGGAAGAAAAAGACTATGATGAGCAGGCGTTGATCGAAGATATTTTGGAGAACAAAAAACGCGGTAAAAAGAATTACATCATCATCAATGCAGAGGGAATCGGTGATTCCATCAATATGGCGAAGAGAATTGAAGAAGCAACAGGAATCGAGACAAGAGCAACAATCCTCGGACACATGCAGCGAGGAGGAAGCCCGACATGTAAAGACAGAGTATATGCGTCTACAATGGGGGCACTGGCAGTTGACTTACTGTGCGAAGGAAAATCCAACCGTGTCATTGGATATCAGGATGGAAAATATGTAGATTTCGATATTGATCAGGCATTGTCCATGAAGAAGACAATTCCGGAGTATCAGTATAAAATCGCAAAATCATTTGCAATCTAGGAGAGAAAAATTATGAGTATGGAATGTGAGAAGAAAAAGGCTCCGATCGGAGTATTTGATTCCGGTGTAGGGGGACTTACTGTTGTACGGGAGATAACACGGCAGCTGCCGCATGAAAATATTGTATATTTTGGTGACACTGCCCGCGTTCCATACGGAAGTAAATCTAAGAGCAATATTATTCGCTTTTCTGAGCAGATCATCCGTTTTCTCAAAACAAAACAGGTCAAAGCCATTGTCATTGCCTGCAATACGGCAAGTGCACTGGCTTTGGATGCTGTTCGGGATGAATTTGATATTCCAATCATTGGTGTGATCGTTCCGGGAGCAAGGGCGGCAGTAGAAGCTACGGCAAACGGAGAGATCGGTGTGGTAGGAACGGATGCAACGGTGAAGAGCGGTACTTATACAAAGGTGATTCATCAGATGGATCCGAATATCCATGTGAGGGAGAAAGCCTGCCCGCTGTTTGTCCCTCTTGTGGAAGAAGGATTCAAAGAACATGTGGTCACAGAAGAGGTTATTGAATATTATCTGGAATCGTTAAAGCATACAGAGATCGATGCGATGATCTTAGGATGTACCCATTATCCGCTTTTACGTTCCAAGATCCGTTCTTATATGGGAGAACGAATCCAGATCGTCAATCCGGCCTATGAGACCGCCATGGATCTCAAACGGCTTCTTCAGAGTGAAGATATGGAAAATGACGGGGAAGAGGGCACAAGTAGCAAATATGAATTTTATGTCAGCGATGCGGCGGAAAAGTTTGTAAATTTTGCAAATACAGTGATGCCGTTTGATATTTCGAAAGCAAATATTGTGAATATAGAAGAATATTAGGGGAACACAGATGACAAAGGATGTATTGGTCAGTATTTCAGGGCTGCATATGGATATGGACGCCCAGATTCCGGGACCGGATGAGGATGATGTGATCGAAGTTGTGACACCGGCTACTTACTACTACAGAAATGGAAAACATTATATCATCTATGATGAGATCGTAGAAGGAGTCAGTGACACGATCAAGAATAAAATCAAAATATCAGGAACAGACAGTCTTGAGATTATGAAAAGCGGATTATCGAATACACATATGATATTTGAGAAAAACAAGAAGAATCTGACATATTACAAAACACTATATGGTCAGATGCTGGTAGGATTGAATACCAGAAATATGGAAATTGAAGTTTCGGATGAAACGATTAAAGTACGGGTGGATTATGAACTGGATGTGAATCATGAACCGCTTGCGAATTGTAAGATCCGAATGAATATTGTATCCAAAGGCAGCGGGATTGCTGTATAAAAAAGAGCACTGCAGCGCAGATTTTCTGCCGGCAATGCTCTTTGTCTTATTTGTTGTCTTTTTTGAATCTTGCAAAAAAGCCTTTTTTCTTTGCTTTTTCCGGAGCCTCGAGTGGTCCGCGAACACCTTTTACAGCAGTGATGTAGATGCCGCTTACGGTGGCTTTGACTTCTTTCTTGATTGGGATGAGGTCAAAGATCTTAGCATCACACATCAAAGTCATCACTCTTGGTCCGACTTTTGCTTTTACAACAGGTACTTTGGTACGTCTCAAATATTTTGGCGTATTCTCCAGCACTGCGGAAGGAAGATTGGCTTCTTTGAGTTTCATTTTCTTTTTATCGATGATCAGCATGTTGACAGTCTGCGCCATGGCATCCATCTGTTCCTGCTGTGCTGCCTGCTTCTTCTCTGCTTTTTTTTCCGAAGAAATAAAGGCCGACGAGTACACCGATCAGAATCACAAGTACAACGATCAGTACGATCCATCCTGTAGACACGATAAAACCCTCCTAAAAATTCTCTTTTTTCATAATTATGCATGTAATATTGTAACATTGTTTCCCTGGAAGTGCAAGAGATTTGGACGGCAGGGCTTTACTTTTCTTGGAGAAAACAGGTATACTAAGGAAATGAGAAAAAGATAGGGGAGAGGTATTTATGGCAGAAACGATATGGAACAGTGCAGTCAGTGTGTATCATTTTATGATGGACAATCTGGTTGTGATTAATATTTTGCTTTCTCTGGTCATTGTGTTTTTTCAGAGAAGATCTCCGCAGACGGTATGGACCTGGCTGTTATTGCTGTATTTTATACCGATTCTCGGATTTTGTCCTGTATCTGCTGATCGGGCAGGATTTTCATAAAAGCAGGATGTTTAAGGCAAAAGAGATTGAAGGAGAGATAAAATATGCTGTGCGCAGGCAGGAAGAGACGATATACAGACGTAGGCTCCGCCTGACGAATCCAGCGGTGGCAAGATATCGGGATCTGATTTTATATAATCTGGAAGCAGGGCAGGCTGTTTTGACAGATAATAACGATGTGCGGATCTATACCGATGGAAAGGAAAAATTCAAAGCGCTGCTGGAAGAGATGCAAAAAGCAAAAAAATATATTCATTTTCAGTATTATATTATCCGTAATGATGAATTGTGGCAGCATATTGAGCCGGTGCTGATCAAAAGGGCGAAAGAGGGAGTTGAGGTCCGCATTTTGTTTGACAGTATGGGCTGTCGAGGGATGCATAACCGGGACTGGGAACGTCTGGAGAAGGAAGGAATCCACGTGGCAGAATTTTTCCCGGCGCTGTTTGGAAATCTTCAGCTTCGAATGAACTACCGGAATCACCGCAAGATTGTCGTGATAGACGGCAGGGTCGGATTTGTGGGTGGTTTCAATGTAGGAAGGGAATATCTGGGACTGGACAAAAAGAAGTTCGGTTACTGGAGGGACACCCATCTTTGTATCGAAGGGGCAGCCGTAACCTCTCTGGCCGTACGGTTTGTACTGGATTGGAATTATGCGGCAAAGGAAAATCTGTTTCAGGAGGATACCTTATTTGAGATTCCGAAGTATGAGCGGGAGGGAAGAGACCCGGTGCAGATTATTTCCAGTGGTCCGGACTCGCAGATCAAAACAATCCATGACAATTATCTGCGACTGATTCACAGCGCAAAAGATCATGTATATCTGCAGACACCGTATTTTATTCCGGATGATTCGATTCTGGATGCATTGAAGATTGCCGCCCGTTCCGGTGTGGATGTAAGGATTATGATTCCGTGCAAGCCGGATCATCCGTTTGTATACTGGGCGACCTATTCCTATATTGGTGAAATGGTGGAGGCCGGAGCAAAATGTTATGTGTATGACAACGGATTTCTGCATGCAAAGACAGTGATGGTGGATGGAACCGTAGCGTGTGTGGGAACTGCCAATATGGATTTTCGCAGCTTTGGATTGAACTTTGAAGTCAATGCAGTGGTATACAGCGAGGAGACAACGCAGAAATTGGAGCAGAGCTTTGAAAATGATATGACAAAATCTACACAGATCACGAGAAATGCGTATCACCAGAGAAGTCTTATCATCCGGGGAAAAGAGCAGTTTTCAAGATTGCTGTCACCGCTTTTATAAACAGACAGAAAAAACAGTGAAAATCTTATGAACTCTTAAGAAAAATGTACGTCTCATTCAACAGAATGTGGTATAATAAAAAACAGGCTGTCAAAAAGACAGGCAGAGGATCATATAGGAAATGGAAGGGCAAGAAGATGAAAAAGAAGTTAATTGCAGTAATTGCAGGTGTATTCCTGATGGGATCACTGACAGGGTGTTCCAGTCAGTTATCCAATGAGTATATTACGATTAAACAGTACAAGGGACTGGAAGTGCCGCAGGTGGAAGCAACTGAACTGACAGATGATCAGGTGACGAATTATGTGAATTATTTTCTGCAGGCAGATGCAACCAGAACAGAGGTGACAGACCGTGCAGCGCAGACAGGGGATACAGTCAATATTGATTATGTCGGAAAAGTAGATGGTGTGGAATTTCAGGGTGGTTCTGCCCAGGGAACAGACCTGGAGCTTGGTTCCGGTTCTTTTATCGGTGCAAACGGAGACTACCAGGGATTTGAAGACCAGATTGTCGGTCATAACAAAGGAGAGCAGTTTGACATTACGGTACAGTTCCCGGATACGTATATGAATACAGAAATGGCCGGAAAAGTCGCAGTGTTTACCATTACTTTAAATGGCATTTATACAGTAGATGTGCCGAAGCTGACAGATAAGTGGGTCAAAGAGAACAGTGTAGAAGCGACAACTGTAAAGGAATATAAAAAAGGAGATCAAAGAAAAAATCGAAAACCAGCAGATGTACCAGAATCTTTTAGAATGCTCTGGTGGATCAGATCGAAGTGAAAAAAGATCTTCCGAAAGATAAGTAAAAGAGCAGAAAGAGGCGATCATAAACCAGTATGAGAGTACAGCAGAATACTATCAGATGGAGCTGGGAGATTATTTGACTCAGTACATGGGAATGACAGAAGATCAGTTTAAAGAGAAGGCACAGACAGTAGCAGAGAATACCGTGAGAAATCAAGATGGCAGTAGAGCTTCTCTGTGAGAAAAAGAATTTAGAACCTACAGATAAAGAGTATGAGATCGGGCTGAAGCAGTATGCAGCACTTGCCGGATATCGTACAGATCAGATTGCGGAATATGAAGAGAAAAACGGAAAAGAAAACATCGAGCAGTCCATCATGCAGGAAAAAGCTGCCAAGTATCTGCAGAAGAGTTGTGTTCAGGTAGAGCAGGAAGACGAAACGACGAATGAAAATGCGAAAGATACACAGAACAGCACAACAGAGAACAAAGATCAGAATACCGATCAGAGTTCGGACGAGAGTTCAGATCAGAGCAGTACAGATAATGCACAGGAATAAAAAGAGAGCGCCGGAAAACAGATTTTGTTTTTCCGGTGCTTTCTGGTTGTACTGACAGGCAGAATGGTGTACAGTTGTAGTAGACGAATGAAAAGAAGCGGAGGGAGTTTTATGAAATTGGAAAAACGCATGCCATTTGTGTGGAAATCGCAGAAAAAGGCGCAGAACTGACAAGAATTTTTAACAAAAAGACAGGAGCAGAGATCTTGTGGAACGGAAATCCTGAATTTTGGAACCGGCATTCTCCGATCCTGTTCCCAAATGTAGGGAAGACACACGGAAATACTGTTCTGATCAAAGGAACACAGTATCCGACGTCTCAGCATGGATTTGCAAGAGACAGCCAGTTTCGTTGTGTAAAATCTGCAGCAGAGGAAGCGCAGTTTTTATTTTGTTCGAATGAAGAGACGAGAGAAGTGTATCCCTATGACTTTGAGCTGTATATCACATACCGTCTGGATGGAAAAAATATTTTTGTAGACTGGAAAGTAAAAAATCCATCAGAAGAAACGATTTACTTTACGATCGGAGCACATCCGGCATTTATGTTTGAAGGCGCAAAGGAGACGAAAGACGACTATCTTCTGTGGTTTTCGAAGATGGAAACGCTGGAATGCTGCGGGCTGAATCTGGAATGCGGAACAGGCCTGCCGGAAGAAAGCTATTCTCTGGAACTGGAGGACGGATATCTGCAGCTTTCCGAAAAATTGTTTGGGGTGGATACACTGATCTGTGATGATTATCAGTTAAAAGAAGTATGGCTGTGCAAAAAGGATGGAAGAAAGCCATATGTAGGCGTAAAGAGTGAAGGATTTTACAGTTACGGAATCTGGTCACCGAAGAATGCGCCGTTCGTATGTCTGGAGCCATGGGCAGGCCGTTGTGATGATACCGGATTTGATAAAGATATTTCTGAAAAGAAGGGAATCAATGCGGTGCAGCCGGGAGAGATATTTGAAAAAGGATACCAGATTCTGGTGGGATAGTGGTGCAGCATGAAAAAGACAAATGATTTTGGAAGGGATTCAGTTCCACTTTTAGTATTAAAGACATCAATTCCTTTTATGTTTGCCCAGTTCGTCAATGTGCTCTACAGTATTGTAGACCGGATCTATATCGGAAATATTCCGGGGATCGGCGGGGATTCCCTTGCAGGCGCCGGAGTATGTGCTCCGATCATTACGCTTTTGTCTTCGTTTGCTGCTCTGATCGGAATCGGAGGATCGGTTACGTTTTCGGTGAAACTGGGGGCAGGAGATAAGAAGAGCGCACAACGGATATTGGCGAATAGTTTTTCCATGCTGCTTATATTTTCCGCAGTGCTGACAGTTGTGTTTTTGCTGATCAAGGATTTTTTACTGAACTGGTTCGGTGCCAGTGAAGTGACGTTTCCATATGCGAATACATATCTGACGATTTATACTCTGGGAACATTTTTTGCCCTTGTGTCTATGGGCATGAACTATTTTATTACAGCGCAGGGATTTCCGTTTCTGGGAATGGCAACTACATTGATCGGAGCAGTGGTAAACATTGTGCTGGATCCGATTTTTATTTTTGTATTTGAAATGGATATATTATACAAAGTATTGTTAGTATCTCTAGCTGGTGGCATTGGTGGAAGTTTTAGGTTGTAAATTTTAAATAATATTCCACATTTGGAAAATTATATGATATAATCATTTAAGAAAACTTTTGAGTAGGAGGTATTTAAAGATGGAAAAGAAACATGTAAAAACTTTATCTAGTGCTACTTTAAAGGAAAGATGCTGCAAAAGGTGGATGTGGTGAATGTCAAACTTCTTGCCAATCAGCTTGCAAAACTTCTTGTACAGTTGCAAATCAAGAGTGTGAAAGATAATAATTTATAATAAACACTACAAAAGGCGTCATTATTATGACGTCTTTTTTGTATGCTAAATTTTATGAAAATATATATTGGAGTAATAACCGTGACTATTGCTAATAATATATACATGCTCAAAATAAGAGGAGGTAATAGTTATGAAGAATAAAGATAAACAAAATAAAAGTATAGAAGATTTAACATATGACATATTAGGGAATGCTTTTGTAGGTAACTTATTTGATATATCAAATGATATAGACAATACATCACAAAATCTTGTAGCATATTTAGAATTAGAGGACATAAAAAAATTAAGTAAAAAACATAAAGGTAACATTGAAGAAAAGTAATTTTTAGTTAAAATTTTAATCTTTAATTAAGGTTGAGTTAATCTATAAAATATAAAATGGATATATATAACTTTTATTTTATAAACTGTTATACATTATATTAAAATAGAGAATAATCAAATAAATAAGAGTTAATAAAGTATAGGAGAGAGAAATCATGTCAAGAGTAGCAAAGGCAGCTGTAGGATTAATGGCGGCAACTTTAGTTGCTAAGATTCTAGGCTTTGGTAGAGAATTAGCCCTAGCTTCAGCATATGGAGCATCAGGAGTTAGTGATGCATTCTTAGTGGCTATGAATATACCAGCAGTAATATTCACTGCTATAGGTACATCTCTAGGAACTGCATTTATTCCACTTTATTGTGAAGTAAATGCAAATAAAGGAGAGCAATCATCTAATAAGTTTACAAATAATGTATTTAATATTGTTGTAATTATATGTATAGTTATTTCGGTGATAGGAGCGATATTTACGCCACAGATAGTAAAAATATTTGCTGTTGGGTTTGAAGGTGAAACGCTTAGATTAGCAATTTATTTTACAAGAGTAATGATATTAGGACTAGCATTTTTAGGAATGAGCTATATAATGATGGCATACCTACAAGTAAAAGAAAATTTTATAATACCAGGTTTTATGTCAGTTCCGTACAATATTCTTATAATTATATCAATAATTGTAAGTGTGAAAATAAGTCCTTATTTATTGCCTTGGGGTACTTTAATTGGATTATCACTTCAATTTTTATTTCAACTTCCATTTGCAATAAAAAAAGGGTATAGATATAAGCTGTACATAGACGTTAAAGATGAGCATCTTAAGAGAATGCTTTGGCTTATAGCTCCAGTTTTAATAGGAGTTGCAGTTAATCAAATAAATACTATAGTAGATAGAACTATAGCATCTACATTAGTTGAAGGTAGTATATCTGCATTAAACTATGCGACAAAACTAAATCAATTTGTTATGGGAATGTTTATAGTTTCTATATCATCTGTTGTATACCCTATGTTGTCGAAGTTATCATCTGAAAACAACAAAGAACAGTTTAATAAATCAATAATAACATCGGTAAATACTGTTACATTATTAGTTATACCAATATCTATTGGAGCAATAATACTTGCAAATCCAATTGTAAAATTGTTATTCCAAAGAGGTGAATTTGATGTTAGAGCAACTCAAATGACAGCTGTTGCACTTATATTCTATTCAATTGGTATGATTGGATACGGTCTTAGAGATATATTGGGAAAAGTATTTTATTCATTACAGGATACTAGAACTCCTATGATAAATGGAGTGATAGCAATGGTTTTAAATATAACACTTAATATATTATTTGTTAAATATACTAATATGCAACTTGCAGGACTTGCATTTGCAACTAGTATATCAGCACTATTTACTATAGCATTATTATTTATAAGCTTAAGAAGAAAAATAGGTAGTTTTGGTGGTAAGTCAATAGCACTGGGTATGATTAAGTCCTTGATTTCAGGAATTATAATGGCAGTAGTAACTTTATTTGCATATAATACTATAGCTAATATACTAGGTAGTGGATTTATAAAAGAGGTCATAACTTTAGCGCTATCAGTAGGAATAGGTGCAATAGTTTACGGTACAAGTATAATAATACTTAAAGTAGATGAAGTTAATATAATTTTAGAGAAAGTTAAAGGAAAGCTCAATAGAAAATAAATTGAGATGGAGATATTTTAAGATAAATACTTGTTTTAAAATACTCCATTTTTTATTATAATGATATATCATTTGAGTTATGTGAAAAGCGAATTTTAAGCAACGGATACATCTGTAGCGGTAGCAAAGATGTATCGTTGGCGATATGAGCGAAGCGAATTTTAAGCAATGGATGTATCAGTAGCGTTAGCGAAGATGTGTTATTGATGTTATGATCGAAGTAAAATTTGACAAAATAAACTGTAAAATCCTTAATTAAGAAATAGAAGGAGAAAATCATGATACCTAAACGAGTAAAGCAATTTTATGTTAATGTTACAGATAAGATGACTGAAAAAGATTATGATTATGCTAATGAAATACTAAATAAAAAAGAGTTGGAATTATTCATGAAGTTATCTAAATCAGAACAAAAGCATAGTATTAGAATAGCGAAAGATATAGAATTTATTATAGATAATAATGAGACTGATGATGAAGAGATATTAAAAAATAGAAACTTATTAATGAAGTCAGCTTTGTTACATGATATAGGAAAAATTACGAAACGATTAAATGTGATTGATAAATCTATAATAGTTATATTAAACAAATTAACTAAAGGAAAATTAAAAAGTATTAAAAAATCTAAAAAAATACAGTGTTACTATAATCATAGCAGTTATGGCTATGAAATTTTAAAAGATATAATTGATGATACGGTTATATTAGATATAGTTAAAAATCATCATAGTGACAATGGTAATAATCTGGTTAACTTTTTTAAACAGATAGATGATAAGAACTAGATATTTATCTATTATGAGGTTATATTAAAAAGTAAAGTAAACTTATATAAATATTAAAGTGAAGATAGATTTATTTTTTGTCAAATAATATGGAATTAAAAGGTATTAAAGGCGAATGTTGTAATAATCTTGCTTATACCTTATATAAGTTATATAATGAAGAATAGATTAATTTTAATTCGAGTAAGGTGTGTTGATATACATAAATCGAATTGATAATTTGGAGGAGAGAAAAATGAGTATGATACATAAGTTCTCAATGAACGGATATAATATAGTACTAGATGTTAACGGAGGAGCAGTTCATGTTGTTGATGAAGTTGCTTATAACCTAGTTGACTTATATAAGGAAAAAACTAAAGAAGAAATAATAGAAAGTTTAAAAGAAAACTATACAGTAGAGCAAATAAATGAAGCTTACGATGAAATAAAGACTTTAGAAGAAGAAGGACTTTTATACACAGAGGATACATATCAATTCCATCCAAGTTTCGTAGCTAGAAAAAAAGTAGTTAAAGCTTTATGTTTACATGTTGCTCATGACTGTAACTTAAAATGTAAGTACTGCTTTGCTGCACAAGGGGATTTTGGTGGAGAAAAGCAAATGATGAGTTTTGAAGTTGGTAAAGCTGCAATAGATTACTTAATAGCTAACTCAGGAAATAGAAGAAACTTAGAAATAGATTTCTTTGGTGGAGAGCCACTAATGAACTTTGATGTAGTAAAACAATTAGTTGAATATGGAAGAAGTATAGAAAAAGAAAATAATAAAAATATAAGATTCACTATAACTACAAATGGTATATTATTAGATGATGAAAAGATAGAGTACATAAATGAAAATATGCACAACGTAGTATTAAGCTTAGACGGAAGAAAAGAAGTAAATGATAATATGAGACCTACATTAAATGATAAAGGAAGTCATGATATCATATTACCTAAGTTCAAAAAACTTATAGAAACTAGACCGAAAGACAAATATTATTATATAAGAGGAACATTTACAAGAGAGAATTTAGATTTCTCTGAAGATGTTATGCATTTTGCAAATGAAGGATTTGCACTTACTTCTGTTGAACCAGTTGTAGGAGATGAGTCAAATCCGTATGCATTAAGAGAAGAAGATATGCCAAAAGTATTTGAAGAATACGAAAATTTAGCAGTTAAATATGCTGACATGTTAAAGGAAGGGAAAGATTTTAAATTCTTCCACTTTATGATAGATTTAAATCAAGGTCCATGTGTAATAAAGAGAATAACAGGATGTGGAGCAGGAAATGAATATCTTGCTATAACTCCAGAGGGAGATATATATCCATGTCATCAATTCGTTGGAAATGAAGATTATAAATTATCTAACATAATGAATGAAGAAATAGTATTCCCTCATGATTTAACTGAGAGCTTTAAGAATGCTCATGTATATAGTAAAGAAGATTGTAAAAAGTGTTGGAATAAATTCTACTGTTCAGGTGGATGTCATGCAAATGCAACTAACTTTAACGGAGATGTTATGAAGCCGTATGAATTAGGCTGTGAAATGCAAAAGAAAAGAACAGAGTGTTCAATAATGATACAAGCAAAATTAATGTTAGAAGGTGAATAATACTCAATGATAAAAGGATACAAAGGAGTAGAACCTAAAATAGATGAAACTGCATTTATAGCAGACAGTGCTGATGTTATAGGTCAAGTTAATATAGGTAAAAATGCAAATATATGGTATGGGACTGTTTTAAGAGCAGATGATAACCATATAACTGTAGGTGAAAACACAAATATACAAGATGGAAGTGTAGTGCATATATCAGAGGGATATCCTACAGTTATAGGTGATAATGTAACTATAGGTCATAAATCAATAATTCATGGATGTGAAATTGGAAACAATACATTAATAGGCATGGGTTCAATCGTTTTAGATGGAGCTAAAATTGGAGAATTCACTTTACTTGGAGCAGGAAGTTTAGTCCCACCAGGAAAGGAAATACCATCAGGTGTTTTAGCTATGGGTTCACCTGCTAAAGTAATAAGAGAACTTTCAGAACAAGAAAAAGAAAATCTTACTAAATCAGCATTAAAATACGTAAAACTTGCAAATAATCATAAGTAACAAAACTAAAGGGGCAATCATTATATTGCCCTTTTAAAATTTTAGGAGTGGAATCTAGTGAGAATAAGTTATAAAAACTTAAAAAGATATAAAGAAATTGCACATGTACTAATTAAATATGGATTTTCCGTTATTGTAGAAAAGCTAAATATAGAGGAAGTAGCATATAAAATACCTATTACAAATCCTTCTGAGGAAATAAAGAATATGTCTACTGCTACAAAGATTAGATGTGTAATAGAAGAATTAGGTCCAACATATATAAAATTTGGGCAACTATTAAGTACAAGAAAAGATTTATTTGACCAAGATATAATAGATGAACTTTCTAAATTAAGAGATAGTGTAGAACCATTTGATACAGATATAGCAAAAGCTATATTTAAAAATGAGACTGGATTAGATATAGATGATATTTTTAAGGAATTTAATGATATTCCTATAGGGTCTGCATCTATAGGTCAAGTTTATGAAGGTAAGTTAAAAAATAATGAAGATGTAATTGTAAAGATACAAAGACCTAATATAGAAGAAACTATAAAATCTGATATAGAAATATTGAGGAGTATAGCTTCAGCATTAAAAGATTTATATAAAGATATAGATATAGACCTAAAGCAAGTAATAGAAGAATTTCATACCCAATTAATTAGAGAATTAGACTATAATTTTGAAGCTATGAATGCTATTAAATTTAAAAAGATGTTTGAAGGTAGCAAAGAAGTGTATATACCATCTATATATAGTGAATATAGTACTGAAAAAGTATTAATAATGGAAAAAAATAATAGGTATAAAGTTAAGTGATATTTCAAAAATAAGAGAGCTAGGTTGGAGTACGAAAAATATAGCGGAAATAGGTGTAAGATCGTTATTTAAACAAGTCTTTGAATATGGATTTTTTCATGGGGACCCACATCCAGGAAATATATTTGTAGTAAGTAGCAACTGTATATCATATATAGATTTTGGAATGATTGGGATTATAGACAGTAAGACCTTAAACTTTTTAAATCATTATGGCAATTGCAATAATGCAAGAAAAAATATAGATAGGGTAATTCAACTT
>ENA-OQBV01000643-OQBV01000643.1-human-gut-metagenome-genome-assembly--contig:-NODE-643-length-19282-cov-2.736674_pt1 | contig 19282 bp, 25 predicted proteins | sample MGYA00242750_ERZ504559 | MGnify/ENA primary metagenome ERZ504559 (study PRJEB26092, sample SAMD00036230) | human gut metagenome | host: Homo sapiens | study: EMG produced TPA metagenomics assembly of... | reverse complement strand
TTGTCATGTGACGCAAAAGAATTAAAATATGTAAAAGATATGGTAGTAGAGACTGCAGATGCTGAAATCGCTGCAGCAGGTGTTGAGCTTGCATACGAAGTTGGTACTATGATCGAGATCCCAAGAGCTGCCCTTACAGCTGATGAGATCGCAAAACAGGCAGACTTCTTCTGCTTCGGTACAAACGATTTAACACAGATGACATATGGATTCTCTCGTGATGATGCTGGTAAGTTCTTAGATGCTTACTATGATGCAAAAATCTTTGAAAATGATCCATTTGCTAAATTAGACCAGATCGGTGTAGGTAAATTAATGGAAACAGCTATTAAATTAGGAAAACCAGTTAATCCAAACCTTCACGTAGGTATCTGTGGAGAACACGGTGGAGATCCAAGTTCTGTAGAATTCTGCCACAAGATTGGCTTAGACTACGTTTCTTGCTCACCATTCCGTGTGCCAATCGCAAGATTAGCTGCTGCACAGGCTGCTATCAATAACAAGTAATACACCGTAGATAACAGGTGTAGAAACTTCATTAGTTTCAATAACAGAACCCCTTACGCTTTCATTGCGTAAGGGGTTTTTTAGGTAGTTGTTGCATCTAAGAAAAATTTTTATATTGACATATAGTTGGTTTAGTGTTAATCTCAATATACTTTGAGAAGATAGGAAAGGAGAAGACAATGGAAAATAAATTAAAAGTTTTTGGTGTAACCGTTTTGATTTTAATATTCGGTCTTTTTCTCCCTTCTTTTTTACAGTTTCGAGATATGGATTCGTATGCGGGGAGAACAACTTCAAGCATACGAACAGAAACAAAGTACACAGATGACATGGGCGCGAAAATTCTTCATGATAGTTATTTGCGTTCGGAAAATCGGAAAGAAGCGTTTTCTGCTCAAAAGTTTGAACAGCGTAAGAGTGTTCAGCGATTATCAATTGAATTCTTTGTGATTCTTATATTCTCTTTGGGCATATGTCTGGAGAGAGTCTATTTGTCGTATATTCAATTCTATTCATTCCCCTTTGAGAGGTTCCTATGGGAGCAAAGTGTTTTGCTCAAAAAGGATGGGAAAAAAGAGAGGATTTGCTTTTGCCTTTAAAGATTAGAGAGAAGTAAAGAAGGAAAGCGAGAAAATGAAAAATAAAAAATTACATATTTGGATTGCTCTTGTAGTAATCGCTTTTTTTGTGTGCCTGGCAATCTTTGGATGCGGAGACAGTATCAAAGGAATTCGCGATATGCGTTTTGGAATCGATATTCGCGGAGGTGTAGAGGCGGTCTTTGAACCGGCGGGGTTAAAAACAAAGCCGACTAAGGAACAGTTGGAAATGGCAAGAGATGTAATAGAGACCCGATTGGATGCACAGAATATTTTAGACAGAGAAGTAACGGTGGACGAAAAGGCGGGAGATATTATTGTGAGATTTCCGTGGAAATCAGATGAAAAAGATTTTGATCCGGAAACCGCCATTCAGGAACTTGGAGAGATGGCAGAGTTGACATTTCGAGGAGAAGATAACACAGTGTATGTGAAAGGGTCGGATGTTTCCAAAAGTCAGGTGGCGGTGGATCAACAGAATCGGTATGTCGTAGAGCTGGAATTTACGAGTAAGGGGTGCAAAGAAATTTGCAGATGCGACAGAGAAGCTTGTCGGACAGACTATGAGGATTTACATGGATGAAGAGTTGATTTCAAATCCGACTGTCAATGCAAAAATAACAGGCGGGAAAGCTGAAATTACAGGGATGGCTTCACAGGAAGAAGCGCAGAATCTTTCCGACAAGATTAATTCAGGAGCGCTTCCGTTTTCAATGGAGACGACTAATTACAATACAATCAGCCCGACACTTGGAAATAAGGCGTTAAATGCGATGGCACTGGCTGCTGAGATTGCATTGGTATTGACTTGCCTGTTTATGATTGCGTGGTATCGCCTTCCGGGAGTGATCAGTTGTCTGACACTGGCATTTCAGGTCGCGCTACAGGTTTTAGTTATTTCGGTTCCGCAGTATACAATCACACTGCCCGGAATTGCAGGGTTAATTTTATCAGCCGGCATGGCGGTGGATGCCAATATTATTATCAGTGAGCGAATCAGTGAGGAACTGAAAAAGGGAAATTCGGTCAGAACTGCGGTGAAGAATGGATATAAGCGTGCCTTTTCGTCTGTTTTGGAATGGAAATGTTACGACGGCTGTAGTAGCTTGGAATTTTGATGGTGCTAGGCTCCGGCACGATGCTGAGCTTTGGATATACACTGCTCACAGGAGTTATCATCAACCTGCTTGCAGGTGTATGGATGTCCAGATATATGTTGAATTCGGTTATAAGATATAAGCTCTTCAATCAGGAAAATGGTTCCGCAAAAGAAGAAAAAAGTTCTGAAATTTGCAGAGGCAAAAAAATATTTCTTCCTGACAAGTGTTGTGCTGCTTATGGCTGGATTGATTTGGAGTTCGGTAAATGGAATGAAATTAGATACCCAGTTCACCGGCGGAGTCATCTTAAGATATACATATAGCGGAGAGGCTGATACCGGAAAGATCCAAAAAGAGGTTCAGGATGTTGTAGACAGAAATGTCAATGTGCAGACTGCGAAAAAATTCGGCTACATGGGGAAAAGAATCTGGTAATTACATTATCAGGGAAGAAAGGACTGACACCGGAACAACAAAAAGAGATCCTGAATACGATCAATGAGGGAAATACAAATCAGTTTGAGACGGCGGAGACATCGGCGATAGAACCATATATTGGTGCGAAGGCATTGAAAAACTCAGCGATTGCGATTGTTTTGTCATTCCTGTTTATTGTAGTGTATATCCGAGTGCGGTTTTCAGCATTAGGAGGACTGGCGTCAGGAGTTACGGCGGTGATTGCGCTGCTTCACGATATACTTATTGTGTTGTTTATCTTTGGAATTTTCAAGATTCCTGTGAACGATGCATTTGTGGCTGTTACTTTGACGATTATCGGATATTCGATCAACGATACAATCGTGTTATATGATAGAATTAGGGAACACAGAAATGGTGCAAAAAATAAAAGCACACTGGCAGAGCTGGTGGATATCAGTACGACAGAGACCTTGCAACGCTCTATAAACACAGCATTTACTGTGGTTCTGTGCGCATTTGTTATTTTTGTAGTTTCCGTAGTGTATGGAATGGAATCCATCACGAATTTTTCACTTCCACTTTTAGCAGGACTCATTTCGGGATGTTATTCTTCCATTTGTATAGCCGGACCACTATGGGTATGGTGGGAAGAACATAAAGAAAGGATTCAGAAAAGAAAGACAGGACGAAAAGGAAAATGAAAAAGATAAGTATGTTTTTAAGAAATCAGCCTCCAGGCAGAATGATTGTGGGAGGATTTGCAGGTGTCATACTGTTTGGTATGATTCTGCTGCTCCTTCCGATATCTGTAAAAGATGGAGCAGAAGTATCTGCCATCGACGCGTTATTCACCTCTACCAGCGCAGTGTGCGTAACAGGTTTGATCGCGATTGATACAGCAGATCATTTCACTGCCTTTGGTCAGGGGATTGTGGCAGCATTAATACAGATTGGCGGGCTTGGAGTGACCTCGCTTGGTGTGGGGCTTATGCTTGTGGCAAGAAAAAGAGTCGGAATCAAGAGCCGAATGTTGGTAAAAGAAGCATTGAATATCGACAGTTATAAGGGTATTGTTAAGCTGGTGAAAGCGGTATTGCTAATGACGCTGTGCTTTGAAGCCGGAGGCGCTATCTTAAGTTTTTTTGTTTTCAGACAGGATTACGATACGGTTCATGCAGTGGGAATCAGTATATTCCATTCAATTGCGGCATTTAACAACTCAGGGTTTGATATTTTGGGGGGCTTAGGAACCTTACGATTTATCAGGACAATGTTCTTTTGAATCTGACAACCTGTATCCTGATTATTTTTGGAGGACTGGGATTCCTTGTGATTTTGGATATACTAAAACAAAAGCGTTTTCGCAAACTGACCTTGCATTCTAAGGTGGTTATTGTCACGAGTTTAGTTTTGCTGGTTGCGGGAACGGTTATATTGAAGTTGACAGAAAATGTGACATGGCTTGGGGCGTTCTTTCAAAGTGTTTCAGCAAGAACAGCCGGATTTTCCACATACCCGATTGGAGAGTTTACAAACGCCGGTTTGTTTGTATTGTGTATTTTGATGTTTATAGGTGCTTCTCCAGGATCTACAGGTGGAGGTATCAAGACGAGTACATTTTTCATTATGTTCCAGAAGATAAGAGGAACATGCACAAAGGGAACGGTGCATGCGTTTCACCGAAACATATCAGAGCAGAATATTACAAAGGCGTTTATGATTACGATTCTTTCCGGAACGGTTGTATGTATCGCAACATTTTTCATGTGTGTACTGGAACAGGAATATAGTTTTATGCAGCTTCTGTTTGAAGTGGTTTCCGCATTTGGAACGGTAGGTCTTTCCACTGGAATTACCCCTGAACTCAGTGTAGCTGGAAAGGCTGTTATTATTATTGTTATGTTTATAGGAAGAGTTGGAATTATTACGTTACTTTCTATGTGGGTGAATCGTGTAGAACCAAGAGCGAGATACTCAGAAGAGGAAGTTTCAATAGGCTAAAAAGGGAGAAATTAGAAAATGAAAAAGAAATTAGAGACAGCGTATGGAGTGATTGGTCTGGGGCGTTTTGGAGCAGCCCTGGCAATGATGCTGGCACAATCCGGCAATGAAGTGATTGCAGTAGACAGAGATGAAAAGAAAGTAAAAGAGATGCGTCAGTATACCGATTGTGCTTTTGTGACAGATGATCTCAGTTCGGACACTCTGAAGGAGATCGGAATTCAAAATTGTGATGTGGTCATTATTTGTATTGGAGAGAAAGTCGACGTCAGCGTATTGACAACGATGAGTGTGATAGAGTTGGGCGTGCCTCGTGTTATTGCAAAAGCGCTGAGCCCCGAGCAGGGTGCAGTGCTTGGCAAGCTTGGCGCTGAAGTAGTATATCCGGAGAGGGATATGGCGCTCAGACTTGGGAAAAAGCTATTGTCTAACAATTTTTTGGAGTATGTTTCTCTGTGCAATCAGGTCGAAATCCGTCAGATACGGGTCCGAATCATTTGATTGGAAAGAGCATAGAAGAGACAGAGATTCGCCACAAATACCGACTGAATATTATTGCTATTGAAAATGGTGATGAGACAGATATCGAAGTGATGCCGGACTACCGTCTGCGTCATGGGGATATCATTGTGGTCATCGGAAAAGTCGATAACATTGATGTTTTTGTAAATGAGATTTAAGTGCCGGAGGGAAAGATTATGGAAATGACATTTATAAATTTCTGGCAGGAGATCGTGAGAAATCCGATGCTGTTTATCACAGTTTTACTTACATTGGGAGTTGTTTTTGTAAATGGCTGGACAGATGCACCGAATGCGATCGCCACCTGTGTGGCTACCAGATGTATGCCTGTGCGTGCTGCAATCATGATGAGTGCGGTGTTTAACTTTCTCGGTGTTTTTGTGATGACACAGATCAACAGTTCTGTTGCATCTACGATCAGTAATATGGTGGATTTTGGAGAGCACACAAACGAAGCTTTGATTGCACTGTGTGCGGCGTTGCTGTCTATTGTGGTTTACAGCACAGCCGCCTCGTTTTTCGGGATACCGACAAGTGAGAGCCACAGTCTGATTGCAGGCTTATCAGGAGCGGCAATCGCCATTCAGCATGGAGTGAGCGGAATTAATTTTGATGAGTGGATAAAAGTGCTGTACGGACTTGTGCTGAGTTTGGTTTTGGGATTTGCAACAGGATGGGCAGTGTGCAAATTGCTTACTGTTTTGTGCAGGGCGATGGATCGCCGAAAGACAAATCGCTTTTTTGGCGGGGCACAGATTGCAGGTGCCGCAGCTATGAGTTTTATGCATGGTGCACAGGATGGACAGAAGTTCATAGGTGTTTTGTTTTTAGGGATTGCATTTGCGGGAGGACATAATTCTGTAAATGGTATGGAAATTCCGGTGTGACTGATGCTTTTGTGCAGTATTGTTATGGGTGTGGGAACCAGCGTAGGAGGAGAGAAGATTATCAAATCCGTAGGAATGAATATGGTAAAACTGGAACGTTATCAGGGATTTTCTGCTGACCTTGCGGGAGCAATCTGTCTGCTGTATTCGAGCCTGATGGGAGTTCCGGTTTCGACAACGCACACAAAGACAAGTGCGATTATGGGAGTAGGGGCAGTAAAAAGACTTTCGGCTATTAATTTTTCGGTTGTAAAGGATATGATGCTAACCTGGATCTTTACATTTCCAGGCTGTGGATTGATCAGTTTTTGTATGGCAAAAATATTTATGTACATGTTTGGATAAAAGGAGGAAGATGGCAATGTCAAAAAAACAGGATGATTATTACTTTGACAATTTTATTAAATGTGCGGAATACGCATGCAAAGAAGCGTATTTATTGAAAGAGATACTGACGGATTTTCAACCAGCAGAAATCTCAAAGCGTATGGAGGAAGTTCATGAAATTGAGCGTGAGGCAGATACGCACAGACACGAGATCACAGACAAACTTGCGAAGGCATTTATTACTCCGATTGAAAGGGAAGATATCATCGCGCTCAGCCATCACATTGATGATGTGACAGATAAGATTGAGGAAGTGTTGATCCGTGTTTATATCAACAATGTACAGGAGATGCGCGAGGAAGTCTTCAGCATGCTGAATGTGGTCATTGAATGCTGTGAAGAACTTCAGAATCTGTTGAAAGAATTTAAGAATTTCAAACATTCTAAAGAACTCAAACAGAGTATTATCCGATTGAATACATTGGAAGAAAAAGAAGATGATCTGTTTATTTCCAGCATGAGAAAATTGCATGTGGAAGAGAAGGATGTCAGAAATGTGATTGCCTGGAGAGAGATTTACACATATCTTGAAAAATGTGCGGATGCCTGTGAACATGTGGCGGATATCGTAGGAAGTGTTGCGATGAAAAATACATAAGTATAGAAATGAACTAACAGAAATACGAGTTAGTTCTTTTTATGTTCGCTCTAAAATTGTCAACAGGAAGTTTCCGCACGATGGCAGTGGCGCAGGGAGAGGAATTGTGCCGTAGTTATCGAGAGACGAGTGGGAGCAACACGGTTGTTTTGAGATTTGACCACCTCTACGGGGAACCAAAGAAAGAACGACAGGAAGAGAATCCTTGTTTTCAGATGATGCTGGAGGCGCTAAAGACCGGCAAGATTTCTGCGAACAGTCGAAATGTATTTTCTCTTTTGTATATGAGTGATGCAGTAGAGTTTACATACCAGATTATCAAAGCGGAGAATCTATTACATGCGACTTACAACATTGCATCAGGAGAAAGCATTACACAGATGGAACTGGCAAGACAGATTCAAAAGTATGCGGGGACGGGAATGGAACTGGTGGACAATACGGTGGGAGAGGGATATCGCCGGGTATTAAGTACCGAGCGTTATAAATGCGAATTTCCACACAAAGTGTTTGTTCCAAGTGAAGAAGGTGTAAAAAGAACAGTCAAATACATGAAGAAACATAGCAGGAGATTTCTGAAGAAGGAAGATGCCGGGGGAAGTATTGGCAGCCGCACGTGGAAAATGATAAAAAACATTGTACGTTTGCTCATCCCGTATCTGGAAAACCTGTTTTGCTTTGGAGTGTTTTTTATGCTGAATAACAGGGCTGTTTCCAGTGCGTATTACAATAAATTAGACTTTTATCTGTTATATGTGCTTTTGTTTGCAATCGTATATGGGCAGCAACAGGCGATTTTTTCAGCGCTGCTTGCCGTGGTTGGATATTGTTTCCGACAGATGTATGACCGAAGTGGATTTGAAGTCCTGATGGATTACGGTACGTATGTCTGGATGGCTCAGCTGTTTATACTCGGAATGGTTGTTGGATATATGCGGGATCAAATCCGCTACATAAAAGAGAAGGACAAAGAAGAAATTGGTTATCTGAACGGGCAGCTTGGAGATATGATCGATATCAATGAGAGAAATGTGCGAATGAAGCATATGTTTGAACGCCAGATTGTGAATCAGAAAGACAGCCTTGGGAAAATTTATGCGATTGTGTCAGAACTTGATCAATATGGTCCGGAGGAGGTGCTTTTCTATGCGGCGCATGTGCTGTCACATTTGATGGATACGCCCGATGCTGCAATTTATACTGTAGTAAATGGAGACTATGCGCGTCTGTTTTCTTTCACATCTGATACTGCAAAGAAGATGGGAAATTCCATTAAGTACACAGATATGAAAGAACTGTATGGAGAACTGAAGGAACGCCGCGTGTATATCAATCGGACAATGGACAACAGGTATTCCTTGATGGCGGTCGGGGTATATGCGGAAGAACAGATGCAGATTATTATGATGCTGTGGGGGATTCCATGGGAACGGATGAATCTGGCAGAATCGAACCGATTGATGATTATCGGTTCTCTTGTGCAAAATGCCGCAGTTCGTGCAAGTCGTTATCTGGAAGCGCTGCATGAAAACCGATATGTGGCAGATACAAATATTTTAGAGCAGGAAGCTTTTGAAAGACTTGTGAATGCGTTTTTCGATGCAAAGGGTAAAGGATGGACAGAATGTTCTCTTTTAAAGATAGAAGATGCAGCGCGAACGTATGAGGACACCGCGCATGCCTTCAGTTCGCTGCTTCGCCAGACCGATTATCTGGGCGTGCTGCAAGATGGGCTATATGTACTGCTTCCAAATACCAGCGAGGAAAATGCAAAATGGGTTATCGCAAGATTCCAAGAGCAGGGATGTAACTGTGAACTGAGGAATAGGGAGGTGACGGGATGATGGACAGAGAGGAAATGTTGTTTTGCGTAATATGGGGATTAAATTTTTTGATCTCGATCTTGTGTTTTTTGTGGAAAGCAAAGGAAAACAAAACGACATGGAGAATGCGGCTTGCCGTTATGGTGCTCTGCCCGGTTATAGGACCACTGTTCTTTGCGTGCAGTCAGCTTGTCTATCGAACGATTTTTCGGCAGGAGGTAGATTTGGAAGATGTGATTTTCAGTAAAGAGCGCATTAAGACGCATCTGAAAGCAGATGAAGAGCGTGAACGCAACATGGTACCGATTGAGGAGGCGCTGGCGGTCAGTGATAGAAAAAATCTTCGTATGTTGATGATGAATGTGATTCGCGGAGATTTAAAAGATTCTTTGGAGTCAATCATGTTGGCTTTTATGTGATGACGTCCAGAGCAGAAGGGCTTCCGATGGTTCTTCTGGAGGCGGCAGGATACAAAGTGCCGAGTATTAGCTTTGACATTCAGACCGGACCAGCAGAGATTATCGAAGATGGGAAAACCGGATTTTTGATTCCGCCGTTTGACTTAGAGCAGATGGAAGAAAAGATAGAACTGCTCATTCAAAAAGATGCTTTGCGCAAAAAGTTTGCACAGCAGGCGGAAAAGAGCAGACAAAAATTTGCACTAGACAAAATCGTGGCACAGTGGGAACGATTGTTAGAAGAAATTATATAAAAAAGGGACTTGCATATCTGTCTCACTTTTTGCACTTTCTCTATTGATTTCACATGAAATTAGGAATACAATCGATTGTAAAAGGGAGATGAAGTGGAACACAAAAAAGGAAGGTGATGATGGTGCATCAAGTGGATATGGAACGGTTTGCATTTTTATTTTTATGTGGAAATAGGGACAGGCGCATCTTGCAGGGAAAAGAAAAAATGACATTTTCGGATCTTGACAGATTGAACTATATTACTGATTTTTTGGGACTAAAGCTTTACGGGCTGGAGATTTGGAACAAATATGCCGGACAGTTCAGGGAGCAGTTTCAACAGTTGCAGCGATTGTATGATGAGACAAGCAGCATTGTACCTTATGATCCATCGGAAACAGATGAAGATCAGCAGGAACAGTGGGTGAAAGATTTTTGCAGACAGGTACCGGATAGGAAAAGCCGGAGAAAATTGGAAGAAATTGTAAAACAACTTTATATGGAAAGAGGTTGGGAAGGATTGCAAAGCGATATATGAAGTCGAAAGAAAAAATCAATAAAGATTATAATGTTTTTAGAACTCTCCGGTTTCACTGGGGAGTTTTTGTAGTATAATAAAAACAAATTTAGGACAAGAAGGTGAAGTTTGTGAAGGGACAAAAGAAGAATCCATTATATAAGAGTTTTGGATATGCTTTTGAAGGAATTTTTACCGGAATCAAAAAAGAACGAAATATGAAGATTCATTGTCTGACAATGCTATGTGTTGTTGCGGCAGGATTTGTGTTTCGAATTTCAGTTTCTGAATGGTGTATCTGTCTGATTCTGTTTGGAATGATTCTGTCACTGGAACTTGTCAATACGGCGATGGAAGCGGTGGTAGATCTTGTCACAGAAGAGAGAAGGCCGCTTGCAAAGCTTGCGAAAGATACAGCGGCGGGGGCAGTTTTGATTGCGGCAATTATGGCAGCAGGAGTGGGACTTTTGATTTTTGTCCCGAAAGTGTTAGAACTTATATAAACAAAGAATTTCATGGCAAAATGAAAGGAGACAGAATGATGGAAGGATTTGGAGAAAGCGTAAAAAAACTATTGTTGGCAGGAATCGGTGCGGCAGCAACAACTGCGGAAAAATCAAAAGAGTTATTGGATGATATGGTAGAAAAAGGAGAATTAACGGTAGAGCAGGGGAAAGCATTGAATGAGGAACTGAAGCACAATATCAAAAAGACGGTCAAAGAGAATGTGAATGTGTCAGTGAAACCGACTTCTCCGGAAGAACTGGACGAACTATTGGAAAAGATGACGCCGGAACAGATCGAAGCGTTGAAGGAGAGACTGAATGCTATGGAAGGAGAACAATCTGAGACTGAGCAGCAACCGGATGAAGAGCTCTAGACAGAATAGGAAGATGTGACAGATGGGCAGACAGGAATCGCAGGAATACAAAGAAAGATTGAAAGAGATGACAGGGGTACTCCGAAAGCATAATATTACCAGAGGAGTATCCCCGGAGAAGCTACGTCTGATTTTGGAAGATTTGGGACCGACGTTTATCAAATTAGGACAGATTATGTCGATGCATTCTGATATTTTGCCAAAGCGGTATTGTGATGAGCTGATGCGTCTTCGCTCTGAGGTGGCGCCGATGTCGTTTTCGGAGGTGGAGGAAGTATTGCGGGAGGCGTACGGCTGTCCATGGAAAGAGATTTTTAAAAAGATTGAAGAATTACCACTTGGCTCAGCCTCTATCGCACAAGTGCATAAAGCAGTCTTGAGAGATGGAGAGGAAGTTGTTGTAAAGATACAGCGAAAAGGGATCTACGATAAGATGGCAAGAGATATCGGACTTTTGCATCGTGCGGTAAAGTTACTTCCGCCAGTCAGCTTAAAGGGTATGGTTGATCTTGACATGGTACTTGATGAACTGTGGGCAGTTACAAGAGAAGAGATGAATTTTCTGACAGAGGCATCTAACCTGGAGGAGTTTGCAAGAAGAAATAAAGATATTGTGTTTGTTGGAGCACCCAAGATGTACCATGAGTACACGAACCGCTATGTGCTGGTGATGGAATATATTGACGGATATGCCGTCGATGATAAAGAAAATCTTCTGAGAGACGGATATGATTTAGAAGAGGTAGGTATCAAGCTGATTGACAACTATATCAAGCAGGTGATGGATGACGGATTTTTTCATGCGGATCCACACCCCGGCAATGTAAAGATTCGGGGCGGAAAGATTATCTGGATTGACATGGGGATGATGGGGCGTCTCACAGAACGTGATCGAGAACTGATTGGAAATGCGGTAGAAGGAATTGCTATGAGTGATATCGGAATGATTCAGGATGCGGTGATGGCGCTTGGAGATTTTAAGGAGCCACCGGATCAAAGCTGCCTGTATGAAGGAATCAGCAATTTGCTCTCACAGTATGGTACTGCCGATATGGGGAGCATTGATATTGCCAAAGTGACGATGAGTCTCATGGAAGTGATGAAGGAAAATAAGATTATCATGCCGCATGGACTGACGATGCTTGCAAGGGGACTGACCCATATGGAAGGGGTGCTTGCTGATATTGCGCCGGAATTGAACATGGTGGAGATAGCCTCCAGACATATGGCGGGAAAGATGCTGAAGGAAAAAGACTGGAAGCAGGAATTAAAAAACAGCGGTAAGACAATTTACAGATCGTTTCATAAAGCAATCAATATTCCGTCACTGATCTCTGATATTTTACAGGGATACCTGAAGGGGCAGACAAAGATTAATCTGGATCTGCATGCATCGATGGAGTTGGAGAGACTGCTGCGAAGACTTGTGAGAAATGTTGTGATGGGACTTTGGGTGATGGCGCTGTTGATCAGTTCCAGCATTATCTGTACAACGAACATGAAACCTAAGATTTGGGGGATTCCGGCACTGGGAGCATTTGGTTATCTGATTGCGTTTGCCATTGTGATGTATGTGTTTTTAAAACATATTTTTTCGAGAAAATAGGAAGGATTTGCACAGAATCGATAAAAATTCATGTGTAAATCCTTCTTTTTTGTAAAAGCATGTGTCTTGTCACCTGTAAAATACAGTGCTATAATAATGGAAGTTTACATAAGGAGAAGAAAAGCATGGATATGATTGATGAAATTAAGAAATGGAAAAAAGAAAAAAATGCAGTGATTCTTGCACATTATTATGTGAATCCAGAAGTACAGCAGATAGCAGATTACATTGGAGATTCTTTTTATCTGAGCAAAGTAGCGGTTGGATTAAAAGAGCAGACCATTGTGTTTTGCGGGGTGGCGTTTATGGGAGAAAGTGCGAAGATACTTAATCCGGATAAGACCGTGCTGATGCCGGACAAGTCAGCAGATTGTGCGATGGCACATATGGCAGATGCACAGACCATTCAGAAAATGCGTGATACATATGAAGATTTGGCGGTTGTATGTTATATTAATTCGACAGCGGAATTAAAACGTCACTCGGATGTGTGTGTGACATCGGCGAATGCGGTGCAGATCGTGAAAGCATTGCCGAACAAGCACATTTCTTATTCCTGATAAAACTGGCAAGATATGTGGGCCCAACAAGTGACGGAAAAGGAGTTTGTATTCAATCAGGGATATTGTCCGGTGCATGAACACATGAAGCTTAGAGAGGTGAAGCGGGTAAAGAATTGCATCCGGAGGCGGAAATATTGACACATCCAGAATGTCCGGAAGCAATCTGCGAGAATTTCCGACTACATCGGCAGCACATCGGGAATCATTTCGTATGTCACTCAAAGGCCCCAAAAAAGAATTTATTATCTGTACGGAAAATGGAGTGCGCTATGAATTAGAGATGAGAAACCCGGATAAACAATTTTATTTTACAGAGACTGAGCCTGTCTGCATGGACATGAAGAAGATCACATTGGAAAAGGTATTGCATGTATTAAAGACAGGGGAAAATGAAGTGCACGTGACAGAGAAAGTAAGAGAAGAATCGGGAAAAGCATTGGAGAGGATGTTGGAGCTTGCAAAATAACCGTGTTTGCAGTGAAGGAGGAAATATGGATATCAATACAGATGTCGTCATAGTCGGAACAGGAGTGGCAGGACTTTTCAGTGCGCTGAATCTGCCGGCGGAAAAAAAGATTGTGATGATTACAAAATCAGATGTAGAGAGCAGTGACTCTTTTCTTGCACAGGGGGGAATCTGTGTAACAGCGAGATGAGGATGACTATGAAAGCTATTTTGAAGATACTATGAAAGCGGGACATTATGAGAACCGAAAAGAGTCGGTCGATATTATGATTCGTAACTCCCGTCAGGTGATTGGAGATCTTGTGGGATATGGAGTGGAATTTGAACAGGAAAAAATGGGGAGTTTTTATATACAAGAGAAGGTGCGCACTCTGCGCCACGTATTTTATTCCATGAGGATGTGACCGGAAAAGAGATTACAAGCAAACTTTTGGAGCGAGTGAAAGAACTTGAGAATGTGTCGATTTTTGAGTATACTACGATGACGGATATTTTGGAAGAAGAAGGACGATGTGCAGGAATTGTTGCTGAAAATGAGGAAGGAATCATTTATCTCCATGCAAAGGACACGATTTTAGCAAGCGGAGGAATCGGCGGAACTTACAAGCATTCTACTAATTTTGCTCATCTGACAGGAGATGCGCTTCGAATTGCAAAAGAGCATGGAATTCGCCTGGAGCATTTGGATTACGTGCAGATTCATCCGACAACACTGTATTCGAAAAAACCGGGAAGACGATTTCTGATATCAGAGTCAGTGCGTGGGGAAGGAGCAGTGTTATATAACAAAGAAGGAAAGCGTTTTGTAGATGAACTTCTTCCGAGAGACGTTGTGACTAAGGCAATTCAGGAGCAGATGGAGAAAGATCATACAGAGTTCGTGTGGTTGTCGATGGAGCATATTTCAGAGGAGACGATACGAAAACATTTCCCACATATTTATCAACAATGTCTGGAAGAAGGATACGACGCCACGAAAGAGTGGGTTCCGGTTGTACCGGCACAGCACTATTTTATGGGTGGCATCTGGGTGGATTCTGACAGCCTGACATCGATGGAGCATCTGTATGCAGCAGGCGAGACAAGCTGTAACGGAGTGCACGGCGCCAATCGTCTGGCAAGTAACTCGCTGTTGGAAAGCCTTGTATTTGCGAAACGTGCAGCAAAAAAAATTGGAGCAAACCGATAAGAAAGGAAATAGAAGGATGAATAAAATTACGATGGATCTTCAAGTGGATCATTTGATTTTGGAGGCGTTGAGAGAAGATATCTCCAGCGAAGATGTGACAACGAATGCCGTGATGAAAGAAGCGGTCACAGGAGAGGTAGAATTGATTTGTAAGCAGGATGGAGTGATTGCCGGATTAGATGTGTTTGAACGGGTGTTCCGTCTTTTGGATGCGAATACAAAGGTGGAATTATATTGTAAAGACGGGGATCAGGTGAAGAATGGAGAACTGATGGGAAAAGTGGTTGGCGATATCCGTGTACTTTTATCAGGAGAGCGAGTGGCGTTGAATTATCTGCAGAGAATGAGCGGAATCGCAACATACACACGCTCCGTTGCAGAGCTTTTAAAGGGAACCGGTACAAAGCTTTTAGATACGAGAAAGACGACGCCGAATATGCGTATTTTTGAAAAATATGCGGTGCGTGCGGGAGGCGGTTACAATCATCGCTATAATCTGTCAGACGGTGTCCTTTTAAAAGATAATCATATCGGGGCAGCCGGAAGTGTGGCGAATGCAGTGCGCATGGCAAAAGAATATGCGCCGTTTGTGCGAAAGATTGAAGTGGAAGTAGAAACGCTGGAGATGGTAAAAGAAGCTGTGGATGCGGGAGCAGATATTATTATGCTTGACAATATGTCCACAGAGGAGATGGCGGAGGCAATCCGTATCATTGACGGGAGAGCTGAGACAGAATGTTCCGGAAATGTGACAAAAGAAAATATTGCCCGCCTGACGTCACTTGGGGTAGACTATATTTCCAGCGGAGCATTGACACACTCTGCACCAATTTTAGATATTTCCTTAAAGAACCTTCATGTAGTATAATAGAACCAGTGATGCAAAAACAGGAGGTGAAGGTTTGTGAATGGTTCGCAGAGAAGAGAGCAGATTGTTCGTCAGATACAGGAGAGTAAGGAACCTGTGTCAGGAAAAAAGCTGGCGGAACTTTATGGTGTGAGCCGGCAGGTGATCGTGCAGGATATTGCGCTGATCCGCACAGCAGGTTATGATATTATCTCAACGAACAGAGGATATATACTGAATACGCAAAAAGCAATCAGCCGTGTGTTTAAGGTGCAGCATACTGATGAGCAGACGGAGGAGGAGTTGTATGAGATTGTGGATTTGGGAGGATGCGTGGAAAATGTGATGGTAAACCACAGAGTATACGGTCATATGGAAGCGCCGCTTGGCATACACTCAAGAAGAAAAGCGGCAGCATTTATAGAAGACATCAAAAGTGGAAAATCAAGTCCACTGAAAAATATTACTTCAAACTATCATTACCATACAGTGAGTGCGGAGAGTGAAGAAATATTAGATGAGATAGAAGAAATGCTCAGAGCAAAAGGTTTTTTGATAGAGGCTGTCTAGAAACAGGGAGGGGAGAACAATTTGGAGTTCTCCTATCCCTTTTTTAATTTACAGCTGATCTGGAGGATATAATCTTCCTCCTTTTTTTCGGTGAGCGTGTCAATCAGAACATCTTCGTAAAATATACCAGTCAGCTCTAAGGCGTTTTCAGATGCATATTGCAGCATTTTTTCATAGGTCGTATGGATGGTCTCGTAGCCTCCACAGTGAAATGCACGAAGATAGTGTCCGGATTCCCGGACACAAAGCGGAACATTCTCTGGCCTATGGTCTAAAAGCAGATAGAAATCGGTATACTCTTCTGTCGTTAAATCGAACGAAGAAAGGTCGCGGATTCCCCCGACTCCGTAAGGACTTTGAATCTGATGTTCATTGCCGTAAAGAATGAGGTCTCGGATCGTTTTTGCAATTTCTTTGTCGTGCAGGGAATGCACAGGTGTGGTAAGCATATATTTTGCCGGAAAATGAATAACAGAAATATCGTCCAATGCAGATGCAGATACATTGTGAAGCAGCGTAAGTTCTTCTTGAATCCAACGCTCCATCTGCTGCATCGCCTGGATTTTTTCACGGATAAGTGTCTGCTCTTTGGTGAGCAGCTCAATGAAAAGCGATGTTGTCCGGTTGTCCAGATATGATTTGATCTCAGACAGCGGCATATCAAGTTCCTTTAATAAGGTGATGATTTCCAAAAGCTCCAGCTGTGAGATGGAGTAGTAGCGATATTGATTTTCGGGGAGTTTGATTTCCGGTGATAAAAGCCCGATTTTATCATAGTGAAACAATGTGTGCTTGGAGACACCTGCAAGTTTTGCAAATTCTCCGGTTGTCAGATAGGCATCTCGATTCGATTTTAATTTTTTCTCCAATTTTTGTAAAACCTCCCTTGACTATCGTGTTACCCTATAGTTTATGATAGGGTACAGATTGGAAAAAATCAATATACAATTGGAGGATGAGATGAAATATGACGAATTCAATAGCGCAGAAATTTAATGTGTTTTCATTGCTGAAGTTTGCATTCCCGACGATGGTGATGATGGTATTTATGTCTTTATATACGATTGTAGACGGAATTTTTGTATCCAGACTTGTCGGGAGCAATGCGTTGTCCGCGGTCAATATCGTTTATCCGGTCATCAATCTGATGTTTGCATGCGGGATTATGCTATCAACAGGTGGGAGCGCCATTGTCGCACGTCAGATTGGTGAGAAAAAAGAAAGTGAGGCAAGGGAAAATTTTTCTTTGATCGCATTGGTGAGCTTTCTGGTAGGAGTGGTGATTTTAGCGGTCGGGATACTGTTTTTGGAACCGCTTTGCAATGTGCTTGGAGCGACACCTCTGATTCTTTCAGACTGTAAACGATATTTGGGTGTTCTTTTACTGTTTGGACCGCTGACGATGATGCAGATGTTTTTTCAGGTATTTTTTGTGACTGCGGGAAAGCCGACACTCGGATTGGTTTTAACGATTACAGGCGGAGTTACCAATGTCATTTTAGATTATCTGTTTATGGGACCTATGGGAATGGGCGTGATTGGAGCGGCTCTTGCAACCGGAATTGGACAGACGATCATGGCGGTTGTTGATACCAGTGGTTTTACAACCACCTGACGCTGAACAAGTCTTTCTTTTGATGAAAGTTCTTTGAGTTTTCCTTCCTCCCGGTAGACCGCCTGGATCTGCTTTATGATCAGGAACGAATCGGCACTGACTTTTTCCAATTGCTCCTGCTGGTTCAAAAACATCTGGATCAGCATAGACTTGTCAACGCTATTTAGTTGTTCTTCTGTGTACTTGATCGCCATGGCAGGAACTCCTTTTCTTCATGAGTTCATTGTACCAGATTTTTACAGTTTCTGCCACCTGGCGGCTGTTTCCCTTTCGTCATTATGACGGTGGATAACAATACAGAACATCTGGGATATTTCCATGAAATTCCAGATGCTCTGTACTGCTATCCACAAATCCAGTGTATATTTTTTCGAAAAATCGTGTGGTTCGATTTTTGAGGATCGGATGCTGTGGATAAATGCAGTAAAACGAAACGAACGCTTTTTCATCGGTGAAACAGTGGAAATTTTTTCTCTATAATGCACAAATACTACATCAATCTTTTTGGATTGTCATTTGGGCGTATTGGATGTTTCGGTATGTCATTCAGACACTCCTTTCTGAGCAATCAGCTTTTCTCCTGTATATCTCCTCATTCGTTATAATATGGTGTATACTTTTCTACCAGTGAAAACTGCCCCATCATGCGATGGATCTTCGTCGGCGGATTTGTCATTTTATCCCTCACTGCAAGTGTTGTTCCCTGTTCTGCCAGTGTTCCAAGAACATCAATCATTCCCTGAGCCGCTGCCAGCATGGCGGAGATTGGGAATAAACCAATACAGTAATTTAATGCCTTTACCTGCTCTGTAGGAAGTCCGCCGACAAATCCTTTCTCATTCAGATTTACCATAAGCGGAATCTTTGCTTCTCTGGAAATCTTTTCCAGATTCTCCACGGACTTGATTCCATCTACATATGCATAATCGGCGCCGCACTCCTTCGCAAGATTGATTCTTCTGATTGCTTCATCAACACCAAAATCATACAACTCTGCGCACGTACGGTAGATAATCACAAAGTCATCAGAAACTGCAGTTCTCACAGCTTTGATCTTTGGTCCCATTAACTCCCAATCGATGATCTCATTTTTAGCCGGATGATTGGCTGGAAGAACTTTATCATCAATCTGAAGTCCTGCCGCTCCAAACTGCTCATACATAGCTCCGGTGTTTTGCCGCCTGAATTGCATTTCCAAATCCATTGTCCGCATCTGCAATCAGTGGAGCATGAACAGATGACACAATATGTTGGATCGCTGTTCCAAATTCTGCCAGACTCAAAATCCAAAATCCGGGCGTCCTAATACGCTGTAGGCAAGTGCTCCACCGGAAGAAATAATGCCTGAAATCCTGCTTCCTCTGCAATCTTAGCAGAAAGGCAATCATATACACCCGGAAGTGTCAAAAAAGATGTCATCACTTGAAAATTTTTCTTAATTCTTTTGCATCGTTCGTTCTGCAATAATCAACTCTCCTATCTGTCATATTGTC
>ENA-OQBV01000642-OQBV01000642.1-human-gut-metagenome-genome-assembly--contig:-NODE-642-length-19283-cov-2.824963_pt1 | contig 19283 bp, 20 predicted proteins | sample MGYA00242750_ERZ504559 | MGnify/ENA primary metagenome ERZ504559 (study PRJEB26092, sample SAMD00036230) | human gut metagenome | host: Homo sapiens | study: EMG produced TPA metagenomics assembly of... | reverse complement strand
GCGGGTATAGGCAAAGACGATGCGAGGAAGCAGGCATTGGCAGTCGGCTTGCCTCTTGGATTGGCCTTCCAGCTTGCAGACGATCTTCTGGATGTTGTCGGTTCGAGCAGCAATACGGGCAAGCCCGTTGGAGGAGATATCCGCGAAGGCAAGCGCACGGTGCTTCTAGCCGACGCCATCAACACGGCGAACGACACGCAGCGGCGAGAGCTCATCGACATGTGGGAGGCCGATTCGCGTTCCGAAACTCAAGTAAAACGCGCCATTGAACTATTTGAGCAAACAGGAGCCATCGAACGTTCCCGCGGTAGAATCGCGGATTTGTGGAATGAATCGAAAACAGCTATCGAAACATTGAGCCTTTCCGAATACCACGAGTCACTGCTCATCGAGGCCTGCTCACGTTTCGTGCCAAGTATTCACGTCCAAACACGCGCGTGACACGCGACCTGCGTGTTTTCCAACCAACATCCGGACAGGACGCGCGTTCGTTGCACAATCCGCAAACCTCTGCTTGTAGACTACAAGTGGGAACACGTTCGAACGTGAGTTGTTTTGAAGAAGGAACCGTAGCGATCAACCATGAGTGAAGCTCCACACGCCCCTGAAGGTCAGGTCATCGAGGGCCGGTATCGGGTCGTCAGCAGAATCGCCGATGGCGGCATGGCCACGGTGTACCAAGCGGTAGACGAACGTCTGGAGCGCACGGTCGCCATCAAAATCATGCATACCCAGCTGGCGCAGGGACCGCACCGGGACCAGTTCGTGGAACGATTCCATCGTGAAGCCCGTTCGGCCGCGGCCATTGCCAATCCGCATATCGTGCAGGTGTATGACACCGGCGAATTCGACGGTCTCGATTATCTCGTCATGGAGTATGTTCACGGCGTGAACCTGCGTTACGAAATGAACCAGCAGGGTACGTTCAGCGTTCGAGAGACGTTACGCATTATTGGCGAGACATTGGATGGCCTCGCTTCCGCACATCGTGCGGGCGTGGTGCATCGCGACATCAAGCCGGAAAACATCTTGCTTAACGACCGTGGCCATGTGCAGATCACCGATTTCGGCTTGGCTAAAACGGTATCGCAGGCCACACTCTCCTCCACCGGCATACTGCTGGGAACAGCAGCATATCTAGCACCGGAAATGATTGAGAAGAATCAAGCCACACCTCAGGGGGATTTGTATTCCGTGGGCATCATGGCTTGGGAGATGCTCGCCGGCAACGTGCCATTCACTTCAGATAATCCAGTAACACTGGTATTCAAGCATGTTCACGAGGATGTGCCAAGCATTGCCACCGCTTGCAAAGGCATCAATGAAGGCGTGGCCGCATTCCTTGCCCATCTCACGGCTCGCGCGGTCGAGGCTCGTCCAGCAGACGCATCCGTTGCGTTAACCGAGCTGCAGCGTCTGCAATCGACGCTTGCGGTCAGCGATTGGCAGTATCGTCTTCCCCCGGTAGACGTCAGCGCTTCCGACAGTGCCGCGCCCGCAAATAACGGTGCGCCAACCAATGTCGGCAATCCTGTTCCTCCGCTCCCCCGGCACCGCCGACGCAGCAATTCGATGATCGCACACGCAAGCTGGACAGGGTCAAGACGAACGCAACAACCGTCATGCCGGTGCAGCAACAGAACATCGATCCAGAAGCGACGACACGTTTCTCGCTGCCGGCAGACGGCATCGTCAATAGCCTTGACAATGCCGTCGACAGCGCTGCATCGCAATCCCCCATCGCGCAAAGCGACGAATCCGGCAATACTCCAAACAGCAAATCCGCGAAAAAGCGTCGCACACCGCTCATCGTCGCAGGCGTGGTGGCGCTGCTGCTTGCATGTGGCGCCGGCGGTTGGGCATGGTGGTACTATCAGGGCCCCGGCAGCTATTGGACCATGCCCCAGCCGGATGGTATGACATGCGACGCGTCCGCAGCATGCCCCATCACCAATGTGAAGTGGAGCGACTACGAGAGTCTGCTCAAGATTTCCGATATCGAATATGAGGTGTCGGAAGAGTATAGCGATTCCGTGGAGGAAGGCAATATCATCTCCACCGACCCGGCGAATGTCGGCGATCGCGGCAGCAAGCGTCGTAGCCAGAAAGTCAAGGTCGTGGTCTCCAAGGGAGTCCGGCAGGCGACGGTTCCCGCCGATATTCTCGACGCGACCAGCGCATCCGGCAAGGATCCAATCAACGCACTGAAGAAGGCTGGATTCGATAATGTCGAGCAGACCGCGGCTTCTGATGACACGTATTCCATTGACGTGCCTCAAGGGGCGTTGCTGTCGTTAAGTGTGGATCCCGGCGCCACATTGCCGCATAATACGACGATCACCGTCACGGTGTCGCAGGGGCCAAAGCCAGTCACTATGCCCGATATCGTCGGCAAGACGAAGGACGAGGCACAGCAGGCGCTGGATGATCTTAGACTCACCACCAATTGGACGGAATCCTTCGACGACAAGATTCCACAGGGGCAGGTGATTTCCGCTTCCGTCAACAACGGTGATACGTTGCATTGGGGAGACAGCGTCGACGTAGTGGTTTCCAAAGGACCGGAAACCATAACCCTGCCGAATTATGTGGGGCAGAAAGCCTCTGACGCCAAAGCCGCATTGGAAAAACTCGGATTCACGGTCAAGGTAAGTTCGCAGCTCACGTTGGATTCCAATCAAGACAAGAAGGTCGCTTCGCAGGATCCGGTAGGTGGCACCGAAGTGCGTCTTCGCGACGAGAACGGCATACCAACCACCATCACATTGAAGATGTATTCCTCACTGTTCTAAAAGTGCATTACCTGCTTTGCCAAACATCATGGTATAGGCATAAGGAAAGCCCCGGCTCGTGTAGTGTCGTGCCGGGGCTTTTCTCTTTGGTTTCTCAGCTGTTCGCCTGTTCGGCGGCTTTCTGCGCCTTAAGCTGTTCCTTGACTTTCTGAGCGTATTCGTTCACGTATTCCTGACCGCTCATCTTCTGAATTTCCATGGTCACGCGATCAGTCAGCGTGCGCAAATCGTCGTGCGTGATCTGGTCGGCGGGCTTCTTCTCCACGGCAATCGGTTTGCCGTAGATCACTGTGGTCTTGCCCTTACCAGGAATAATCTGACCGGGCTTCTGCAACTCGCGAGATCCGATAATGGCGGACGGAACGATTGGGCATCCGGTTTCAAAAGCAAGTCGCGCAGCTCCGGTATGACCTTTATAGAGGCGACCGTCAGGGCTACGCGTGCCCTCAATATGAATGCCGAACAGGTGGCCGTCTTCGAGGATTTCACGCGCGTGGTTCAATGCGCCAAGCGATTTCGACCCACCGGAACGATCCACGGGGAACACGCCAACCGAAGTGAACCACCACTTCTTGAACTTGCCTTTGATGCCCTTGCCTTCGAAATACTCGGCTTTGCCCATGAAATGAATCATGCGCGGACAAGTCAGCGGCAACAGCGCGTCATCGATGACGGCAAGATGATTGGCTGCGATAATGGCACCGCCTTCGCGCGGAATGTTTTCAAGTCCCTTGGCAGTCGGTCCCATGCGGTGGATGGCGATCGGTCCCAGGCCTTTGACGAAAAACCAGTAGAGCATTTTTCACGATCCTCCTAGCGGATGGCCATCCGCTTGATTACAGTTATCAGTATGACTGACCTCAACAATAGCAATGCCGATGAAGAACGCCCAAATGCCGCGCCGAATGGTGGCGAAGGGGCTTCTTCAAATGCGGACGATTTGGATGCCGCATGGGCTGAATTCGCAAGTTCGCATGCCGACGATTTGCAGGCCGTGGAGCATTCTCGTAGCGCGAAACGTTTTGAAAAGCATGCGCAGCGCCGTGAGAAGGAGGCGTTGCTTTCGATTCAGGATTTGGATCAGGGCACGTTCACTGATGACACTCCGCAAGGTCGTGGACCGCGCGATTTCACTGGTTCCAGCTGGTTGGACACCGATAGTGTAATGGATCGTTACGGTGATGATTTCACTCCTCCGAATCCCTCCATCGGTCATGTCAAGATATCGAAGTTGGTGTTTTGGGTGCTTTTGATCGCTGGTGTCGCCGGTATCATCGCATCTGCGTTCATGCCTGCTTTGGCTGGGATTTTGGGATCGATTTTCGGTGTGTGCGCGTTGATTGGCGCTGCTGGATTGATCGTACAGCACAAGGGACATACACAAACCCGCCGCGATGTTTTCGATGATGGAGCTCGCGTATAGCAACATATGGAGAAGACTGCATCAGCTACGTCTTTTGTGCTCTTCTCTGTGATATTTGTCGCTGCGATACGTATAAGGCGTGTCTCGTCGTTGAGTGTTTTGACGAGACACGCCTTATACGTTCTTATGATCTGCTATTTCGCCGAATATCAAGCTTTCTTGGACTGGGCGGCGGTGATCCACTGGTCAAGCAGTGCCGAGGCCTTGCCTGAATCAACGGTTTCTTCGGCAATGGCATAGGCCGCTTTGAATCGTTCAGTCAGGCTGGCATCAGCTGGCACCTGATGGCCGTCCGCAACAATCGCGGATGCCGCGTTGAGCAGGGCGGTAGTGCGGAAAGGAACGTCCTTGCCTGCAAGGAAGTCACGGAACAGCTGAGCGTTGAGCTCCGGCTCTCCACCCTTTAAGTCAGCCACCGTCACCTTGTCGAGACCAAGCTCCACAGTCGGATCGAATTCACTCTCAGTGACTTTGCCGTTGCTGAACTCCCAGATGGACACCGGACCAGTCGGAGCCATTTCGTCAAGTCCCTCGCTTGACGTGTACACCATGCCGGTCTGTCCATTAGCCGCATATACCGCAGCCATGATCGGGCTCATTGCGCGATTGGCACAGCCCACCGCCATGTGCTTCGGCGAGGCCGGATTGGTCAGAGGTCCAAGAACGTTGAATACGCATGGCATGCCGAGCGCCGCACGGACTGGTCCCACGAAGCGCATTGCCGGATGGAATGTGCGTGCGAAAGCGAATGCGATGCCGCATTCGTTGCCGACCTCAGCAACCTGTTCCGGTTCCAGATCGAGCGGCAGTCCCAGCGCCTCGAAGCAATCGGCAGTGCCGCACTTGGAAGAGGCTGCACGATTGCCGTGCTTCACGACTTTCGCTCCGGCTGCGGCAGCCACCACCGCGCCCATGGAAGACAGATTCACCGTCGCGGCGCCGTCTCCACCGGTACCGACGATATCGGTGGTCTCACCGTCGATATCAAGTTTGATGGCATGGGAGACCATGGCCTTGGCCGCTCCACGCACCTCATCCGGAGTCAAGCCAAGCTGCTGCTGGGTTGCCAGAACCGCACCGACGGCCGCCGGATTAGCGTTGCCGTTCATGAGGTCATCGACGAACCACTCGGATTCCTCGGCACTCAGATGGTCCCCTCCGACCAGCTTGGTGAGGATCGACTTCCATGTGATTTCAGCCATGATGCCCTCCTTGACGCTTCAGCATGTCACGTTGTTGATACGATATCGCCGCCATTGTAACCGTTCTACATTTCATGGTTTTTCAACGTCCATATCACGAACAGGTAATTGCAGAAAAGCGCTCATCATAAACAACACAGACATTTTCAATATCTATCTTCCGCATATCGGGCAACGAGCATGAAACAAAAAGGCGGTCTGCGAAAAATCCGCAAACCGCCTTCATTATGCGCGAATCATCAGAGCATCACACGATATGTCACTGTTCGTTCTGTCCGTGGCACATCTTGTACTTACGACCGGAACCGCACGGGCACTGGGCGTTCTTGCCCGTTCCCGGGAAGGTGCGGCCATCCGCCCACGGAGAGCGCAATTCCTCGCTCTTCGGGCGCTTATTGGCAGGAACCTTGCCCTCAGCATGGCTGATCGGCTGCATGCCTACGATGCCAGGCTCATTCTTCTGTTCTTCGGCCAGTTCGTCGATGACGGTCTTCTCGGCCTCATCGTCGGTTTCCGGCTCGGCAGGAGCGGTTTCACCGGTCGGCTGCGCTTCGCTATCCAGGCCCATCACCGCTTCGGCTGCGTTCACGGCCTCTTCCTCATCGGATTCGGTTTCGGCGTCTTCGGTGGTGGCGACACGATCGATGTCAACGTGGAACAGCAGCTGGATGGTCTCCTCCTTGATTGCTTCAATCATGGAGTTGTACATCTGATAGCCTTCGCGCTGGTATTCGACCAGCGGATCGCGCTGACCCATACCACGCAGACCGATGCCGTCCTTGAGATAATCCATCTCATACAGGTGTTCGCGCCACTTGCGGTCAAGAACCGCGAGCACGACACGACGTTCCAGCTGACGCAGACCCTCTTCACCAAGCTTGGCTTCGAAGTCGGCATACTGGTCCTTTGCGTCGGAAACGATAAGCTCCTGCAGGGCTACGATGGCCTTGTCTCCCTTGAGCTTGGAGACAGCGTCCTTGGCGGCTTCCGGATCGACGGCAATCGGGTACACGGCGTTCAGAGCCTTGAACAGGCCTTCCCAATCCCAATCCTTCGGCTTGTCGGAACCCTTGTTGGCGCCCTTGATGTAGCTCAATACCGTATCGTCGATGAACTTGAGGATATCCTCGTGGATGTCTTCGCCCTTGAGCACAGCCTGACGCTCGGCGTAGATGACGGTGCGCTGCTTGTTCATCACGTCATCGTACTTGAGCACGTTCTTACGGATTTCGAAGTTGCGGGATTCCACGGCCTTCTGTGCGGTGCGCACGCCCTTGGAAACGCTCTTCGCTTCGATCGGCTCGCCTTCCGGCATGCCCTTGGCCATAACGCGGGCCACGAGCTGGGTGTTGAACAGACGCATCAGATCGTCTTCGAGCGACAGGTAGAAACGGGACTCGCCCGGATCGCCCTGACGTCCGGAACGGCCGCGCAGCTGGTTGTCGATACGACGGGATTCGTGACGCTCGGTACCAAGCACGTACAGGCCGCCGAGTTCAACGACCTCTTCATGCTCGTCCTTGACCTGCTCCTTGATTTCGGCCAAGGTGCCCGGCCAACGCTTCTCGTACTCGTCCGGAGTGTCATCCGGAGAATAGCCTTCGGACTTGAGCTTCGCATCGGCAAGGAACTCGACGTTGCCGCCGAGCATGATATCGGTACCACGGCCTGCCATGTTGGTAGCCACGGTGACGGCGCCCTTACGGCCCGCGACAGCCACGACGGCGGCTTCCTTGTCATGCTGCTTCGCGTTCAGCACCTGGTGGGGAATGTTGGCAACGTCAAGCAGGGACGACACGATTTCGGAGGATTCCACGGAAGCGGTACCCAGCAGCACCGGCTGGCCCTTCTTGTGGCGCTTGGCAACATCGCGCACGATGGCGGCAAGCTTCTCCTTCTTGGTACGGAAGATCAAATCGTCCTTGTCTTCGCGAATCATCGGCTTGTTGGTCGGAATCGGGAGCACGCCCAGCTTATAGGTGCCCATGAACTCCGCGGCCTCGGTTTCTGCGGTACCGGTCATGCCCGACAGCTTGTCGTACATGCGGAAGTAGTTCTGCAGGGTGATGGTGGCGAAGGTCTGGTTCTCAGCCTTGACTTCCACGTTTTCCTTGGCTTCGATTGCCTGGTGCAGACCTTCGTTGTAACGGCGTCCCGGCAGGATACGGCCGGTGTGTTCGTCGACGATGAGCACTTCACCGCCAGTCACCACGTAGTCGCGGTCGCGCAGGAACAGTTCCTTGGCCTTGATGGCGTTGTTCAGGTAGCCGATCAGTGCGGTGTTGTTCGGCTCGTACAGGTTGTCGATGCCGAGATAATCCTCGATCTTGTTGATGCCTGGATCGAGAATGCCGACGACCTTCTTTTTCTCGTCGACCTCATAGTCCTCGTCACGGGTGAGCTTGAGCACCAGACGTGCGAACTGACGGTACCAACGGGTCACGTCGCCTTCGGCCGGACCGGAGATGATCAACGGGGTACGGGCCTCGTCGATGAGGATGGAGTCGACCTCATCGACGATGGCGAAGTGGTGGCCGCGCTGCACCAGATCGGACTTTTCCCACGCCATGTTGTCACGCAGGTAGTCGAAGCCGAACTCGTTGTTGGTGCCGTAGGTGATGTCGGCGTTGTACTGCTTGCGGCGCTCCGGCGGTTTCTGGTTGGTGATGATGCAGCCGGTGCTCATGCCGAGGAAGCGGTAGACACGACCCATCAGCTCGGCCTGGTAGCTTGCCAGGTAGTCGTTGACGGTGACGACGTGCACGCCCTGGCCGTCGAGTGCGTTCAAGTATGCCGGCAGGGTCGCCACAAGGGTCTTGCCTTCACCGGTCTTCATTTCGGCGATGTTGCCCCAGTGCAGCGCCGCGCCACCCATGAGCTGCACGTCGAAGTGGCGCAGGCCCAAGGTGCGCTTGGATGCCTCGCGCACGGTGGCGAAGGCTTCCGGCATGAGCTTGTCGAGGGATTCGCCATTGTCGAGACGCTGCTTGAACTTGGCGGTCTGGCCCTTGAGCTCTTCGTCGTTGAGCGCTGCAATCTCATCTTCCAGCGCGTCGGTCGCCTGAGCTACGTGCTCAAGCTTCTTGATCTGTCGGCCTTCGCCCATTCGCAGGGCTTTGTCAACGATATCTACCACAATCACTCCCTTTGTGTATGCGAGTTATCTCATCTGAGATTAGTCGCTGTTTAACGATTTCCGAAAAACACCGTCCATTTTACGTAACTTTCAGCTTGTTGCGGCCTTCTTCCATTCGACACACCACCTTCAGACATGAAAAAGAGGCCCGCACATACACTGCGCGAGCCCCGTTCGGTCAGATTATCTCCCTATCCAACCTGTTGCACGTCTTACTTCGCCACATTCTCCGGGGTGTCGATCTCGAAGACGCCATAGCTCCAGCCGTGACGATGGTAGACGACGGACGGACGACCGGTCTCCTTGTTCACGAACAGGAAGAAGTCATGTCCAATCAGCTCCATCTCATACAGCGCCTCATCGATGGTCATCGGCTCCGCGATATGCAGCTTGCGACGGATGACAATCGGGGTGTCGCCTACTTGGACTTCGACGGACTCTCCCGGACCCAGCTCAGCGGCGACGGCTTCGGCCGGGCTGTTATTCGGCACTTCGACCGGCTCCTCAACTTCTGGAGTCGGCTCGACGACACCAAGATCGACCGGGACCGGATCGCTGTAGCCACGACGATGATCCTTGCGACGATCACGGGTGCGACGCAGACGGAGGGTCAGCTTGTCGAGCGCCATGTCCAGAGCGCTGAACTCGTCGGCGCTGGAAGCCTCGGCGCGCACCACGGTACGACCTGCGATGACGGTGATTTCAACGCGCTTGGCGGTGTCGGCCTGACGCGGATTGCCCTCGTGCGACAACACAATCTGAACACGCTCGCATCCGGGGCGATAGCGGTCACACGATTCATCTTGCTTTCGACAACGTCACGGAACCTTTGCTTAATCTGCGTATGACGTCCGGTAACGACGATTTCCATGTGGACCTCCCTAGACTCAAGCGGTGTTACCCGCTATATACGGACCAAACAGCTGCTTCGCTGTTCGGTAGTCAACATTGTAGCCGCAACATTGTGATTTCACTGAAAAAGTTGACGCAAAGAAAAAATAAAGTTTTTTTGATTTTCCTTTCGTCCGTTTTCTTGCTATCATAGTGCGTTTGAGACCTCTTGATGGCCGCGACCGATCCGTCGGTTGAGGAACTTCCGGGCTCCATAGAGCACGATGGCGGATAACGTCCGCCCAGGGCGACCTGAGAGATAGCGCAGCAGAGAACAGACCGCTTATCGGTTTCGACCGGTAGGTAAGGGTGAAACGGCGGTGTAAGAGACCACCGGGCCACTGGTAACAGTCGGCCGCATGGCAAGCCTCATCGGGAGCAAGGCCAAGCAGAAGGCGTTTGAGGGCTGCTCGCCCGAAGCCTTCGGGTAGGCTGCTAGAGCCTGACGGCAACGTCAGGTCGAGATGGATGGCCATCCGTGCCTGAGGCACGACAGAACCCGGGGTATAAGAGGTCTCACTCCCTTATCACACCGACCGATTCCCGTGGCGAAACAGTGTTTGAAAACCGCATAACCACTATGCGAATCAGTCGTTTCAGACGAACAATTCCTGTGCGATTTCCGCAGAACTTCAGGATTATGGCCTTTCCGCCCACCAGCACTCCAGAACCGTCTTTTACGCACCTCGACATCCAATCCAGCAGTTTTTCTTGCTGTCCGACGTCCCAGCTCCCATGCAGCCTCGGCGAACACGCCTTGGGATTCGGCCTCATCGCACACACGTTGCGCGAGCTGGCGGTCCACACCTTTGCGTTTGAGCTCCATGACCGCTCCCCTATACCCCATCAGTCGTGATGTGCAGTACCGTACCGCGGACTGGGCGTACGCCTCGTCGTCGATGAGACGGACCCGAATCAGTCTGACGATCACATCGTCCACCACCTCGGAGGCATACCCCTTGCCGATGAGTCGCTCCCGTATCGCGCCTGACGGACGCGGCGCCGCATCAAGCAGCCGAAGGGCCGCCTCCCTGCATGCATCCAAATCATTCGGATCGTCAGGAATCCGCGACACGCCGACTGCGACACGCCCTGCGTGTCGTGCGTGTCGCGCACGCCTCGGCGTGTCATTGCCGCCAATGGACGGAGTTCGGTCGTAATCGAATTCGGTTCGACCGGCCTGCGGCCGACCACCGCAGGGAAGGGCAAGGCCCCCAGCCTCGGATGATACCGGCTGGAGGCCCTGCTGTTCAAGAAATCGCTCAGCGCTGATCATACGTCACGCCTTGCCGGCTGACTTGGAAGCCTTTGCCGCGCCTTTGGCTGCTTCCGGCTTGCCAGCATCCGCTTTCGCCTTCTCCTCGCTTGTGGCATTAGACGCAGAAGCCTCATTACCATCTTCGGCAAATTGGTCGGTGGGCTCAATGAGACCAAACTCGGCCTTCACCTTATTCTCGATCTCTTCGGTAAGCTCCGGATTGTCTTTCAAGAATTGGCGCACGTTCTCACGGCCTTGACCCAGTTGGTCGCCACCATAGGTGAACCATGATCCGGACTTCTTCACGACATTGACCTGCAACGCCATGTCAAGTACGGAACCTTCCTTGGAAATGCCCTCGCCGTACAACACGTCGAATTCAGCGGTCTTGAACGGCGGAGCCATCTTGTTCTTGACGACCTTGACCTTGGTGCGATTGCCTACAGCCTCATCACCATTCTTGATGGTCTGGATACGTCGAATATCCATGCGGACGGACGAGTAGAACTTCAACGCCTTGCCGCCGGTGGTCGTTTCCGGATTGCCGAAGAACACACCGATCTTCTCTCGAAGCTGGTTGATGAAAATGGCGGTGGTGCCCGCCTGAGCCAAAGCGCCAGTCATCTTACGCAATGCCTGGCTCATCAGTCTTGCCTGCAAACCGACATGACTGTCGCCCATTTCACCTTCGATTTCGGCCTTCGGCACCAGTGCAGCCACTGAATCGATGACGATCACGTCAAGCGCACCAGAACGAATCAGCATATCCGCGATTTCCAGCGCCTGCTCGCCGTTATCAGGTTGGGAAACAATCAACGAATCAGTATCGACGCCGAGCTTGCGCGCATAGACCGGGTCAAGCGCATGTTCCGCATCGATGAACGCGGCGACGCCTACCGTTTTTCTGGGCATTGGCCACCACATGCAACGCCAGTGTGGTCTTGCCGGAGGATTCCGGACCATAAATCTCCACGATACGGCCCTTCGGTAGGCCGCCGATACCCAATGCCATATCCAATGCCAGCGATCCAGTAGGAATCACCTCGACATCCTGCTCGGGACGATCGCCCAATCGCATGGCCGATCCCTTGCCGAAACTCTTCTCGACCTGCGCGAGCGCCGTATCAAGCGCAGCCTGACGACGCGGGTCGATGCCGTTCGCGGACTTGTTCTGTGCGGCTCCCTTTGCCGCGCTCGTCTGTGCCATGACTACTCCTTTTGCTGACTATGACGAATGGTGGCTTCACCGTAAGGCCACGGCATTCGTTCCCGCAAATCTAACGGCCGTTGTGGTCGGAGGATATGCGATCTAACGAGTCATAACCAACATTTCTTGGAAAATCAACGTTTTCACGCGATCTGAAGAATTTGGAAACAGCCCGTCTAGGTTGTTGTCTGTGGATAACTATATCCCAACATGCGAACATCTGTTCGAAGAGGCGTGTTGTGTTCGGAAAACGTCTCAGCGCACCGGCATAGGAGGCGCGTTATGGTCCTTGCCCCAACGCTGGGAATCGGGAATGCCCATCTGGTCGCATAACACATTCCAGACCACTCGCGGCTCCTCACCAGCGCCAAGCGCGTCCACCGCCGTCATGCCGCCAAGACGATCAAGCACCTGGTCATGCGCCAGCGCTCGACCATAGCTACGACCAAGCACCTCTTCAAGTAACTGCCAAAATTCACGTTCCTGCACGTGCCCCAGTGTACACAGACTTGAATCCATGTACAGGCACGAAAAACGCCCGGCGAACAATCGCCGGGCGTCAACCTTACATTCGAATCAGGCAGCCACAGAATCGAGATAGTCAGCCACCATGCGAAGCATCTGGGCTGTGGACAGCCCCAAGGACTGCGCGATGGACGACAGCAGTTCGGAACTGGCCTCCTTCTGGCCGCGCTCCACTTCGGAAAGGTACCCCAAAGACACCCCGGCCTTTTCGCTGACCTCGCGAAGCGTCTTATGATCTCGCGTGCGCAGGTCGCGCAGCACATGGCCTATGGCTTCACGCAGCGAAACCTCCTTAGCCTCATCGGGCTGTTCCTGAGCGTGCGGCACAGCATGCGTGCGTACCCGATCGGAGTCCTCTTCCTGCCACATTCGCGTCAATGCGGCCTGACGCTCATCCTTGGCCTTTTTCGCAGCGCGCGCACGAAGCACCTGCTGCTGCGCGAACATCACAGCGCGCCGCTGAGCCGGCGTAAGCTCCCTGACACGAGCTCCGGCAGCCTGCGCAGTCGCAGGAGCCATAGCCTTGAGTTCCCTCTGCTCTTTGGTGAGTGTCATCATTTCCATTCATCAGCCCCTTTTTCGTGCGTACGTCTGTCCACTATGGTCAACACTCATCTTTGTGGATTATTCCTGTGAATCCGCTGAAAGCTCCCTCAGCTTTTGCAGAATACAATGCACGACGCCGCGTCGCACGCTCTCCCTATCTCCCTGCAGGCGAAGCTCAAAAGCCTCCGTTCGCCGAGAGCGAACACCTCCGAACCCCTCCGGCAGGGAACAACCGACATATGCAAGACCTGCCGGTTTATTTCCATCAGGTCCAGGCCCCGCCACTCCCGTGGTCGACAATCCAATAACGCAGTCGCCATCCCCCTGCTGCCGATACAGCCTCGCCGTTCCGGCAGCCATCTGGCGGGCCACTTCAGGATGGACAGCCCCCTCGCTGCGCAGCAGTTCCGCATCTACGCCAAGAATCGAGGCCTTGGCACGAATGTCATACGTCACCGCGGAACCGAGAAAAACCTTCGACGCTCCCGGCACGCGCACGAAAGCGTCGGCCAACAGGCCTCCCGTCAACGATTCGGCGGCTGCGATCTTGAAATGGTTGGTTTCGCAATATGCAAGAACGGCCGCAGCCAATTCATCGCATTGCGATTGGTTGGCGGCAGCCGTCTGGTCCATAGATTCAGTCATGAATGCCCTACTTGGTTTCTTTTCCGGACTTGCCCGCGGACTTCTTACGGCCGCCGAACGTATTGACCAGATACTCGCCACCGGAATACAGGCAGAGAATCAGCGCAAGATAAATCAGCGCATACGTGATGGTGTAGTAGACGGTCATCCACATCGGGGTGTCGTTGACCCCCTCCGGCGCCAAGCTCCACATAGGCAGCATGAGCATGGCCAGACCAATGCACTGGCAGAGCGTCTTGTATTTGCCTGCCTGGGATGCGGCGATGACCTTGCCGCCCGTGTCGATCACAAAGAAGCGCATGACGGTGATGCCGATCTCACGAATCAGGAACAGGGCGGTCACGACCCATCCCAGCACCGGATTGCCAAATTCGTTGAAGATGGCGGCAACGATCAGTGTGCCGCAGGTGAGCAGCTTGTCGGCGATCGGGTCCATCAGCTTGCCAAGTTCAGTGACTTGGTTGTATTTGCGGGCCATCCAACCGTCAAGCTTATCGGTGCATGCCGCGATGATGAAGATGACAGCGGCAACCCAACGCATGGTGACGTTGTCCACGCCCCACGCGCCGGCTTTGGCGTACAGCGCCAAAAACACGATGACTAAAATGATACGAGAGAAGGTGACAAGGTTCGGCGGCGCGTTCCAGCCGTCAAGCAACGATGATTTGCGTTCTTCTTGCTTTTCCATACCGTTCACGTTACCCTGACACTTCTACTTGCTTACCAATTTGCGTTTCATACGGAGCGTTCCCCAGTCACATCGCCGCTTCGGAATCCGCCGCCGAAGAGACTCCCGAACTCAGCGACGAGATCTCACCCTTGATGAAGGCGAGCACCTGCGGCAAGTCCTGGGGCTGCACCAACACCTCGCGCGCCTTGGACCCTTCGGACGGCCCCACGACGCCACGTGACTCCAGCAGATCCATAAGGCGGCCAGCCTTGGCGAATCCGACACGCAGCTTGCGCTGCAACATGGACGTGGAACCGAACTGCGAGGTGACGACCAGTTCCGCCGCCTGCAGAAGCACATCCATATCGCCGCCGATGTCTTCGTCCGGCTCAATGGCCTTCTTGTCGGCTTCCTGGCCATTTCCTCGATATCCTCACGGTAATGTGGCTTGCGCTGGGTGCGTACGAATTCCACGGCACGTCGGATCTCCGACTCGTCGACCCATGCGCCCTGCACACGCAACGGTTTGGCCTGTCCCATCGGCAGGAACAGCGCATCGCCCTGTCCAATCAGAGTTTCCGCGCCAGTGGAGTCGAGAATGACTCGAGAATCAGTGGCCGACGAGGTCGCGAACGCCAAACGCGAAGGAATGTTCGCCTTGATCAGGCCGGTGACCACATCGACCGATGGACGCTGGGTGGCGAGCACCAGATGCACGCCTGCAGCTCGTGCCAGCTGCGTGATGCGTTGGATGGAGCTTTCCACATCATTCTTGGCCACCATCATCAGATCGGCCATCTCGTCGACGACCACCAGAATGTACGGATATGGAGCGACCTTGCGCTTCGATCCGGCCGGCGCATGCACCTTGCCCGCACGCACGGCAGCATTGAAATCCTTGATATGGCGGAATCCGAAGAATTCAAGATCGCTGTAACGAGCATCCATCTCCTTGACCACCCATTCGAGCGCCTGCGCAGCCTTCTTCGGATCGGTGATGATCGGCGTGAGCAGATGTGGAATACCCGCGTATGCCGATAGTTCCACTCGCTTCGGATCGACCATGATCATGCGCACCTGATCCGGCGTCGCCCTCATGATCACGGATGTCAGCATGGAGTTGATGAAGCTGGACTTACCGGAACCGGTGGCGCCTGCCACCAGAAGATGCGGCATCTTGGTGAGGTCCGCCGTTACAAAATGGCCTTCCACATCCTTGCCCACGCCTGTGAGCATCGGATTCGGATCGTTTCTCGCCTTGTCCGAACGAAGCACATCGCCAAGCACCACGGTTTCACGGTCGGTGTTCGGTATTTCGATGCCGATGGCGGACTTGCCTTCGATCACCGACAGGATGCGCACGTCGGAACTGGCCACCGCGTAGGCGATGTTCTTCTGCAGATTGGTGACCTTCTCCACTTTCACACCCGGACCAAGCTCCACCTCATACATGGTCACGGATGGGCCTCGCAGAAAGCCGATGACTTTAGCGTCGACATTGAACTGCTGGAATGTGACCGTAAGAGCGCGGATCACACGATCGTTCTCCGGAGTGTGCACGGCATGCGGCGCGCCTTGCTTCAGCATGCCGAGATCAGGCAGATGATAGGGGCCCTCCGGAATCTCACCGGACTCGTCGGAAACGCCCTCTCCGTTCGATCCGGCATCCAGATCGTTCACGACCTCATTGGTCGCCGCATCGACCATGACCTGCGACCCGTTGGACGTGCCGTCCTCGTCGATGACGGCCCACGGGTCCCTACAGCCACGCCAACGGATTTGATCTCGTCGGACGCCGCCTGGCCGGCAACCGTCGGAATGGTTTCCGGGATCTGCGGCATGGTGCCGCTCGCCAAACCGATTGGGTCAGAGGAAAGGGAACGCACCACAGGCGTCTGCGGCATGGCGACGGTTCCACCGAAATCCTGAGCGGAATGTTCGTCGGATGAAATGCTGCGCGGCCGCGAGACGCTCTGGTATGGTTCGTCAAGCATGGTTTCCGCCGTTTCGCCATGCCGTTCGGCAGCATTACGAAACGCCTCATCACCGTCGTAATGATCGAGTCCGTCCTGAGCGCCCTGCTTCTTGGATTTCGATGATATCCATTGCTTTATGAGGGAGAACGGCATCGGCTTCTTCTTTTCAGCCGCCACATCGTCGGCTCCATTATGCGCCGGCACGCCTTCTGCGAACGACAGACGTGGCATCTCCTATACGCACTTCGTTCGGGAATTGCTCGGTCTCAGTCATCAACCTTTTTATTTGCACCGATCCAAAACGGACCTTCAATGCACGTACTTTGTCGGGAATACTCTTGAACCCCCTGTTATTGGTAATCAGCAACAACGAGAACAAAATGACGACCACGAAAATAACGATGGCGAACGCCTTGGAAAGCCCCCCATGCCAGCGGGCAGCCAAGCACATAGCCGGAGCAGACCTCCCGCATTCTGCAGCAACGCCATGTCGAAACCTTGGGCGTCGGACGCGAGCGCCGCATCGAGTATGGAGCAGACGGACCACAGAATCATGGACCACCCCGCCACCATACGCACATTGCCGCTTTTGCGCTTGGTCTCATATATGAGGCTGAATGCCACCAGCGCCAAAAAGACCGGCAGGATGACGCTCATCAGACCAAACAGGCCGGAAGCCAAGGCGTGGAGCATCCGGCCGAATCACGCCCTGCACCCGGAACCATTCCGAAGCGCAGAACATTACCGCGAGAATCACCAGAATAAAACATGCGATATCACGTCCGTACTTGGTCAAGACACCCATCACAGGCGACGGCTCGACCGCGTCCATGACCTTGGTCTCGCCGGAACGTGCCTTGCCCGTGGACCCTTTGCCGCCGGATTTCGTATTGGAAGATGCTGTTCGTGCCATAACGGTCATGATTTTACCCATGGGAGGCGCCATGACATGGCACTTCCTCGAATCGCACACATTTTCTAACTTAAGTGAACACGCAATTTCACTGATTGGATTCCGCCAAGATCGTCACCGTCAATCTGGAGGCCAAGCCGGAGAAGACCGTGGATAAGGTGGAAAGCTTCGACGAATACGGCAGCGGGAGTTTCATTTCAGGCGAGGTCTCCGAGATGATGCTGGGTGTAGGCGTCCGCCTGTGCGTCTATGGCGTCATAGGCACCTGCATCGGCATGTTCGATGATGGCCATCGCGTTGTCTAGCAGCGCCGGATTGAGCGCTTGGAGCCAGTGGATGCGCGGGTCACGACCGAACCATCCCATCTGCTTGCGTGCCAGACGCTTCGTTTTCTGCGCAATGTCCATGAACGTGTCGTTCAGGTCACGCAACCCGTCCAAATAGTCGACGACCTGCTGGTAACCGAGCGCTTTGGCTGCGGTGATGCCCAGCTTGGGACGGATACGTTCCACTTCTTCGATGAATCCGCCTTCGAGCATCTGCTTGGTGCGAATATCGATACGACGGTCCAGTTCCTCACGCGGCAGATCGAGACCGATTTGCACGGTGGGGATGACGTACCGGTAGTGCGGAAGGCTTGCCGAATAGGGTCGTCCCGTCACTTCGATGACTTCCAGCGCGCGGATGGTTCGTCTCGGATTGTGCGGGTCCATGCGCGCCGCCGCTTCGGGATCCTTGGCTTTCAGCTCGTCGAACAACGCGCCCGCGCCTTCGGTTTTTTCCCGTTCCTCAAGCGCCTTGCGTACTTGCGGAACGGTGCCGGGGAAGGAGATGTCGTCGATGGCGGCCCGTGCGTACAGGCCAGAGCCTCCGACGAGGATCGGACGCACTCCCCTGGCCTGTAGTTCGGCTATTTTCTCGCGGGCGAGCTCTTGGAACCTCGCCACGGACATGGCGTCGTCCGGTTCGATGATATCGATGAGATGATGCCTGACCTGCGCCTGCTCCTCAAGGCTTGCCTTGGCCGTGCCGATATCCATGCCCCGATACATCTGGTATGCGTCGGCGTTGATGATTTCCGCCTGTTCGCCTTTGCGCGCCAACGCTTTGGCGACGGCAATGCCCAACCCGGTTTTGCCGGATGCGGTTGGTCCGACAATGGATACGACCTTGCGCTGCATGGCAGGATCGGCGTCTCCTGTTTTGTCTGTTTTCTCAGAGGTCTGTTCAGTGTCGAACGGCATAGGTCTGCCCCGCCTTCGGATCGGGATCGGCGATGAGGTTGTGACGCCCAGCGTGGGTGATGGTGGCGGTCACGAAATCGCCTACCTGCGGCATCGGCTCGCCTTCGGGCACACCGACATGCACGAGCACGCCGGTTTTCTCGCGCCCGGTGACACGATGGGTCGCGGCGTCCTTCTTGCCAGATGCGCCGGTGACCATCACTTCGACGTCACGGCCTTCGAAGGTTTTGAGATTTTCTTCGGTGATGCGTTCCTGCAATGCCACGAGTCGTTCGAACCGGTCTTGGACCACGTCGTGCGGCACCTGCTCCATTTCGGCTGCCGGAGTGCCTGGGCGCGGCGAATAGATGAAGGTGAATGCGGACGCGAATCTCGCCTCTTCCACCACACGCAAGGTTTTCTGGAAGTCCTCTTCGGTTTCACCCGGGAAACCGACGATGATGTCGGTGGAGATCTGCGCATCCGGCATGGCCTCACGGATTTTACGCAGAATGTCAAGGAACTTCGCGGAACGATACGAACGGCGCATGGCGCGCAGGATTCGGTCGGATCCGGACTGCAGCGGGAAGTGCAGCTGGTGCATGACATTGGGCGTTTCGGCCATGGCTGCGATCACGTCGTCGGTGAAGGCGGCGGGATGCGGCGAAGTGAACCGCACGCGCTCCAATCCTTCGATCTCACCGCATGCGCGCAGTAGCTTGGAGAAGGCGAAACGGTCGCCGATGCCGTAACCGAACGAGTTCACGTTCTGGCCGAGTAGCGTGACTTCCTTGGCTCCTCGTCCACGCACTGGCGGATTTCGGCAAGAATGTCTCCCGGGCGACGATCATGTTCCTTGCCTCGGGTGGTAGGCAC
>ENA-OQBV01000641-OQBV01000641.1-human-gut-metagenome-genome-assembly--contig:-NODE-641-length-19315-cov-3.606004_pt1 | contig 19315 bp, 24 predicted proteins | sample MGYA00242750_ERZ504559 | MGnify/ENA primary metagenome ERZ504559 (study PRJEB26092, sample SAMD00036230) | human gut metagenome | host: Homo sapiens | study: EMG produced TPA metagenomics assembly of... | reverse complement strand
CTGTCTCTGTATAATCAATTCCCATTCCATTGTCCGTAATATCTACTCTCGCATACATATCATACTGCATCACACTTACTTTGACCATGGAATTCGGTTTTGAATACTTAATTGCATTTTCCAAAATATTCGAAAGCGCCACGAGCGTCCACGGATAATCAAACACCGCCTGAATCTTCTTTTTCTTATATTGAATTGCAATTCCTTTTTTCTCTGCCAATGGAAGCAATTCCTGACTCACTTCACATAAAAGATTCCCAAGATTCTGTGATTTCGGCTCAATAGAATTCAATCCACTCTCCAGCACAGAAATTCTCACAACTGCCTCCAACATCATATTCAAGCGTTCCCCCTGTGCACTGATGCGCTCTGCAATCTTTCTGCTGTCATCTGAGAGATCTTTCTGCTCAACCAGCATATCAGAATACATCTTCACATCTGCAAGTGGTGCCTGCGTCTGAAAAGCAACTTCTGCAATCAATGACTTGATCCTGTCTTTTTTTTCTTTTGCACGTCTGTTTCTCACAATACATATTTTCAGATACTGATTCATCTTAACTTCCAGATCCGAAAACACAGAGCCATCCGGCCTTTTTGATTTCAATGTTCCTTTTGTTGCATCATCAATCATCGTTGTCAGATTCTCGATGAGATTCTTCATACTTCTTCTCTGTAAAAATACGACCAACACACAGATGACAACTACAATCTGAGCAATTACAATAGCAATAATACTTATCTTATCCATTTATCCTGATACCCCTTTTTTGCATTTTCCCCTGTAAAAAAATTATAGCACTACTTGTAAACATATGCAAATAAAACCTCAGCATATGCTGAGGTTTTGAAATGGACCTGAGGGGAATCGAACCCCTGTCCGAAAGCCCTTCCATCGAGGCATCTCCCATCACAGTCATTATTTTGACATTCCCTCCATCAGCCGCCTAATGACAGGCTTCTGATCTCAGTAGCTTCATAAATTCTTCCATCCCCTCAAAGCTTTGGAAACGAAGTGCCTCACCTCGTTGAAGCCGGTGACTTAAGCAGTGAGCGACTTAAGGCCGACTGCTGCCACTAGGCAGCGTACGCTAAATTTTCGTCTGCGTTTAATTTTAAAGTACGGATTGTTATGCGGTCCCGCCCCGCAGATGGCTTCCCAAACTTCTGAACCCCCGTCGAAACCAGTACAAGCCCTAATTCAGCATTGTCGTGGTTCGCAAACGTAGTATTCATTATATGCCACCTTTTTTTACCTTGTCAAGGCTGGATACAATAATCCTTCCTATCTCACCCCAAATTTATAAACCGTAGTCGTGTCATACGCCTCACCTGCACGACAGATTGGGCTTACAAAGTTCTCATGATTCACTGCATCCGGGAAATACTGTGTCTCAAAACAGACTGCGTGGTGTTTTTGATAGATTGCGCCCTCTTTTCCACACTCATCCTCTACAAAATTGGCTGTATACATCTGCACTCCAGGAAGGTCTGTATACACTTCCATCTCAATCCCCGTTTTATCAGAATAAAGTGTTGCAACCTTTCCAACTCCGTCACGTGGCTTTAACACCCAGTTATGGTCATATCCATTTCCGAAATTCAATGCCTCGTAATCTTCTTCAATATCTCTTCCAATCGTCTTTGGCACACGAAAATCCATTGGTGTCCCGTCTACGGAAACGATCTCTCCGGTTGGAATCGACGTTGCATCCGCTCTCGTGTAAGCATCCGCATCAATCCATACTTCTTGATCTAACACCGAACCGGATTTATGTCCGGACAGATTAAAGTAACTATGATTTGTCATATTGATGATCGTATCTTTTGTCGGCACTCCATGATACTGAATTTTTATTTCATTGTCATCTGTCAACGTATAAGTCACTTCAATGCCCAATTCACCCGGATAATTCTGATCGCCATCCGGACTGTGCAATGCGAATGTAATGCTGTTCTCCGTCTGTTCTTTCACTTTCCACACACGGAAACTATAAAAATCCAACCCGCTGTGAAGATTGTTTTCACCGTCATTTTTATCCAGATTATATTTTTTCCCATTCAGCACAAATGATGCACCACCGATGCGGTTCGCGCTCCGGCCCACCGTAGCTCCAAAAAAAGTAGCTCCTTCTTCATATTGCTCTGCCGTGTCATATCCAAGTACCACATCACAGAGACTGCCATCCCTGTCCGGCACAAGGACCGCATGGAGCGTTGCCCCCAGATCAGTCACCCCGATCATCATGCCGTTCTTGTTCGTAAATGTATATAATAAAGCAGCATCACCTTTGCTGTTCGCTCCAAATGCTCTCTGTTCCATTCTGTTCTCATCCTCTCCAAATGCCTACAGTGTCTCTATGAACCGTTTGAATGCAATTCTTCCCTCTTCTGTACATTTATAGACACCTGCATCTTCCAAAACATTGGTAAATACAATTCCAACTTCTTTTTCCAAAATTTCCATTACATTTTCCTTTGTAAATCCGTCATATTTTCCTCGGAATGTCTCTACCCAGTCTGCATGTTTTCAATCTTTTCATTCTCTCTGATATTTTTGCCTTCCACAAGATAATCTGCAAGGATTTCCATCTCTTCTTTCAGACGAGACGGAAGCACTGCAAGTCCCATTACCTCGATCAGACCAATGTTCTCTTTTTTGATATTATGCCACTGTGCATGTGGATGATATACTCCAAGCGGATGCTCTTCTGTTGTAATATTGTTGCGGAGCGCAAGATCCAGCTCATATGTATCCCCAACTTTTCTTGCGATTGGAGTGATCGTGTTGTGTGGCTCTCCATCTGTGTTCGCAAATACAAACGCCGCTTCGTCTGTGTATCCTCGCCATGCATCTAAAATGTGTGCTCCGAGTTCAATTAAACGCGACTCATCTGTACTTCTCAATCTCAATACAGACAATGGCCATTTTTACAATTCCAACTTCTACATCTTCAAAAGTTTTTGATTGTAAATGTCTCTTCCATCGGCGCTTTTGCCATTGCAAATGTATAATTTCCTCCCTGGAAATGGTCATGACTCAAGATAGAGCCTCCTACAATCGGAAGGTCTGCGTTTGATCCCAGAAAATAATGTGGGAACAATTTTACAAAATCAAATAATTTTACAAATGTCTTGTTTTTTCAATTTTCATCGGCGTATGCTCATCCATTAAATACGATACAGTGTTCATTATAATATACATATGGCGAATACTGGAATCCCCATGCGCTGTCATTCACTGTGATCGGGATAATACGGTGGTTTTCTCTCGCCGGATGGTTCACACGACCTGCATATCCTTCATTCTCCACACAGAGCTGACATTTTGGATAACTACTTGCCTTTGCATTCTTCGCAGCCGCAATCGCCTTTGGATCTTTCTCCGGTTTTGATAAGTTGATTGTGATATCAATCTCACCATAAGCGCTGTCCACTTTCCATTTGCGGTCTTTTTTCACTCGGTAGCGACGGATATAATCGCTGTCCTGACTCAATTTGTAGAAATAGTCTGTCGCCTCTTTTGGAGAAACCTCATATCTTTTTGCAAACTCAGCCTGTACCTGTGCCGGGCGTGGTGTCAGACAGTTCATAATCTTTGTGTCAAACAGGTCTCTGTACACAATGCTGTCTTCAATAATTCCCCTTTTACATGCCTCATCAAGTAACCCTGCCAGAACTGTTTCAAGTTCAATTGTCTCATCATGAATATCCGTATCTTCATAGTTTTCTTCGTGAAAAAGATCCAACAACAGATTCGTTGTATAAATACGTTCGCACTCCGGCGTCAATCCTGTGTCAATTCCATACTGTACTAATTTTTTAATATTTTCAAATAACATTTTTTTCTCTCCTGCTTATTTTAAAATTTTTGCTCCATCTCCGATGTCTACTACATAAAATTCCGCTTTGTGTCCCACTCTCTCCTCATACTGTGCTCCGACAGTCTCGATGAAATGATCCACTGCATCATTTTTCACAATACTTACTGTACATCCGCCGAATCCGCCTCCTGTGATACGTGATCCGATTACGCCCTCGATTGACCATGCGAGATCCACCAAAATATCAATCTCTTCACAAGATACCTCATAATCATCTCGAAGCGATACATGAGATGCATTCATCAGCTTTCCAAATGTCTCAATATCATCTGCTTTGAGCGCTTCTACCGCCTTGATCGTTCTTCGGTTCTCATACACCGCATGCTTTGCTCTTTTCTGTCTGATCTCAGACTGGATTGCATCTTTATGCGCCTCAAATTCCTCCTCTGTCAGATCACCAAGCGTCTGGATACCCAACACTTTCTGCAGTTCTCTTAAGGCAGTCTCACATTCATTTCTTCTGTCATTGTATGCAGAGTCCACAAGGCTGTGTTTTACTTTACTGTTTACAATTACAATTTTTGCATCTTCAAGCACAACCGGTGCATATTCATACTGCAGCGTATTGGTATCCAGGAAAATAGCATTGTCTTTCTTTCCCATCGCGCTTGCAAACTGATCCATAATTCCACAGTTGCAGCCATTAAAGTTATTTTCTGAATACTGCCCAATCTGCGCGATCTCAACCATCGTCAAGTCGTCAAATGCAAACATATCCTTCAAAAGCACTCCTGTCAGAACTTCCAACGATGCAGATGAAGAAAGCCCTGAGCCGTTCGGAATATTTCCGTAAATCAGAATATCAAGTCCGTTTGTAAGCTTATATCCACGTTTTTCAAATGTCCACATAACTCCCTTCGGATAATTCGTCCATCCTGCTGCCTCTGACGGAACCAGATCATTCAGGCTTGACTCGATCACACCGAGAGATTCAAAATTTGCAGAGTACAGTCTCAGCCTGTCATCTTCTCTCTTTCTTGCAATCGCATATGTACCTAATGTCAACGCGCATGGAAACACATGCCCTCCGTTGTAATCTGTGTGTTCCCCGATCAGATTCACACGCCCCGGTGCAAAATACGCCCGGATATCCCCTTCTGGTCCAAATAATTGTTTGAATTGTTCTACCAGTCTCGCTTTCATTCTTCTTCTCCTTTTTTTATTTTAATATTTTTGTTTTAAAACACCTTATTTGTTATTTATTATATCACATTTTCCTATACTGTAAAGCTTTAATAACTCAATTTTAGAACAATATCCTGTGGATAATCTCCAAAGCCGTCCCCAAATATATTAATTCCGCCTTTGTGTGCTGCATCCTCCTTAATTCCGATCTTCACCGAAATATAATCCTTGTCAGAAAGGTTGTATTTTTCCAGTCCGGCATCAGAAATCTTTTCACCGTCCAGAAAGCTTCCGTCCTTTTTTACACACCAGTTCTTTAACATGCCATACTGGGTCTTATCCGATGACCACCATGCCGGATTCAGCTTCCCGCGTCTTCCGCCAAAATCGCTCGGACTTTCCCACGTTCCAACCTCAACGTCATTGATCCACAGTGTAATATCAGAAGGCCAGTCCATATTGTACTCATGGTCTTCCGAACATATTTCTGCGGACACCTCCACTTTCCTGAGTGTTTTCTTTTTTAATGTCACATTTGGAAAACGGTATTCCAAATATCCATTTCCAAACCAAATGAGCTTTGCATTTACCCTTGCAGGATTATAAAATACCGAAGCCTCATCTTCCACATCAATGTACCCGTCCTGAGATACTATTCCGCAAGTCGGCTCCACATGGTAATCCACATAATTTCCGATTGGCATGCGGATCTCATCGATTTCTCCTTCTTCCTCCTGCTGTAAGTCAATAAAAATTCCATCTACTTTCTTTCTGCAGATTTTCATAGATCCTCTGACTGCTGCCCGAAGTTCTGTCTCAATCAGTCCAGCTTCCTCAAGAACCCGAACATGCAGCGCTGCCGAAGATGCCGGTATCTGTAAACATTCGGCAATTTCATTTACATTATAAGCTCTTTCTTCCAGTTCACTCAAAAATCCGGAGTCTCAATTCCGATGACAATGCTTTTCCAATTAATGCAAGCTGTTCTTTTTGGCTCAAATTATACTTTTCCGTTCTATCCATCTTTCTTTCCTCTTTAATGCACTATATTTATTATTTTATACCAAAAATCTTGTTATATTTATTTTAACTTTTCTAGTGACCATCGTCAATTATAAATGTTATAATATCTCCAAGAACAAAAGACAGGTGATGCAAATGTACATTTTTATTGTAAATCCGCACGCTCGTTCCGGTCTCGGACATGTCGTGTGGGACGAATTAGAATCTATTTTAAAAAAGCAAAACATACCTTATAAAGCGTATTTTACAAAATATCAAAAACATGCGACCGAGATTGCCCGCAAAGCCACCTCCGATGATGCTCCTTCCACTTTGGTTGTACTCGGCGGAGATGGTACGATAAACGAAGTGGTAAACGGAATCCAAGATTATGAAAAGGTGATTCTGGGGTATATTCCAATTGGCTCAAGCAACGATTTTGCCAGAAGCCTGAATATCCCTTCTTCACCCAAAGAGGCTTTGGAGCTTATTCTCGCGGCACATGACACCTGCTCGATAAATATCGGACGATTGCAGTATCAAGACCGCTTGAAACATTTTGCCGTAAGTGCAGGTATTGGCTTTGACGCCGCTATCTGCCACGAGGCAGTCATTTCAAAATTGAAAGTTGCATTGAATAAGATCCACCTTGGGAAACTCACTTATGCCGGCATTTCCCTGCACCGTCTCTTTCTGACAACACCCCAGAAAATGACAGTAACATTGGATCATAAAGAAGAATTCTCTTTTCCATCTGCATATTTTGCCGCAATTATGAACCACAAATACGAAGGCGGAGGGGTCAAATTCTGCCCCGATGCTCGCCCCGATGACAATCTGCTCGATGTAATTGTTGTTTCTGATCTTTCAAAATTAAAGATTCTCACCCTCCTTCCGACAGCATTTACCGGTTGGCATACGCATTTTAAAGGTGTCCATACCTATCAGTGCCGCCATGTGAGCATTCACGCAGAACGAGCATTGCCGGTTCACACAGACGGAGAACCTGTATTTTTGCAAAAAAGCATTTCCGCCTCATGCGATTCTAAAATGCTTCAGGTCATCGTGCCGCAAAGGAGGTAGTTATGTTTTTTATTGTATTACTATTTTTATTGTTATTCTTGTATTTGATCTTCATCTGTCCGAATCTCGCCAGACGTAAAATGATGGAACCATTTTTTCATACAGAATTCGCCCATCGCGGCCTGTTTTCAGATGCCCGTGCCATTCCTGAAAATTCCATGAAAGCTTTTCAGGAAGCAGTCAGGCAGCATGTCGGCATCGAACTTGACGTCCATCTGACAAAAGATGAAAAAGTAGTCGTTTTTCACGATGACACGCTCACAAGGATGTGCCAGATTGATGCCCTCATCGAAGAAACCTCTTATGAAGACTTGCAGAAACTTTACCTGAATCACACATCGGAAAAAATTCCGCTTCTCTCCGATGTGTTGTCGTACGTCAACGGTCGTGTTCCGCTTTTGATCGAATTAAAACTTCCTACAAAAAGCACCAGACTCTGTCATGAAGTACACAAGCTTTTGGAAACTTATCAGGGAGCTTATCTGATTCAGTCTTTTAACACAATCGGGATTTTCTGGTTTCGAAAAAATGCCCCGCATATTCTGCGTGGTCAGCTATCCTCGAACCTGACAAAGACACGAAAGACCGAGCCTTGGCTTGCCTGTTTTCTTGTCCGTTTTCTCCTTTTAAACGGTATTGCAAAACCCGATTTTATTTCTTATAAATTCAAAGACGCCTCCAACATCAGTCTCCGAATAATAAGAATTCTCTACCGCACACCGGTCGCAGTCTGGACACTTCGTACACCAGAATCATTTCTCCAGGCAAAACGGCAATACGATATGGTCATATTCGAAAAAAAGTTTTAAAAATTCTAAAGATAGTATGAAGACTGTTGTTGCTCAATCTTTTTCATGCTATAATCATCTACATACTTTAATTCACTTTATGAAGGGATTTTGATAGCATGAAAAGCTTCCTACAAAAACATAGACATGCATGGGTTTTTCTTTACGGATTCATTTACCTTCCTTGGTTTTTTTATCTGGAAAAACATGTGACAACAGATTTCCATATTATCCATACCAGTCTCGATGAAAAGATACCATTTTTAGAGATATTCATCATTCCTTACGGACTATGGTTTGTATTCATCGCAGTGACTGTCGGATATTTCTTTTTCACAGATAAGACTGATTTTTATAAACTTTCAGCCTTTCTCTGTATTTGGAATGACGATTTTTTTGATATTTTCAACTATTTATCCAAATGGGCAGATTTTACGTCCGACAACATTTGAGCACGACAATATTTTTGTCGATTTAGTAAAGCAGTTATACCGTGCTGATACACCGACGAATATTTTCCCAAGCCTGCACGTGTATAATTCCATCGGTGCCTGCATTGCAATTATGCATAGCCAAAGATTAAAAGAATATCGATGGATTCAATACGCCTCGCTTGTACTTGGCGGACTCATCATCTTATCTACCATGTTTTTAAAGCAACACTCTGTGATCGACGTGGTAGGCGCCGGTGCAATGGCTGTAATCTGTTATCAGCTCGTATATGTGGCTGCATTCAAAAAACAGCCGGCCATATCCAGACAAACAATTTAGGACCAGCAGATTGCTGGTCCTATTCTTATTCCTCATATTTTTCCTGTCCAAGTTTGATATCCACAAAATCGGTATAATATTCAAATGCTGCCGGAATTGGATACTCTCTTTGCACTTCCTCCGGATGGATGAACAACATTTTCTCTGTACAAGATTTTTCCAACTCATCTACTCGAATGGCAAACCCGGTCATATGCCATTCCACATGGCTGAAAATATGTTTTGCCACCCCCAGTTCCTTTATTCTCAGCGGCTGCAGTCCAATTTTCTTACTGTATTCCAGCGCTTCATCTGCACTTAATTCTCCCTCAATATTCGGAAGTTCATACAATCCTGCCAAAAGGCCTTTTGCCGGACGTTTCCGAATTGCTACATTCTCGCCATCCTGAAAAATGAATACTGTCCTCTTTTCAATCTTTCTCGCTTTTGCTTTTGTCTTCACCGGGAGCTCTGACTCAATTCCTTTTTCCCTCGCTTCACAGAGCTGCCTCAACGGACACAGCAGACATTTCGGTTCCCCATTCGGCACACATACAATTGCACCAAGTTCAATCAGACCCTGATTAAAATCACTCGCCGCATTTTTCGGAATGATACGTTCCAGCTGCTCTTCTATCCTTGTTCGCACGCTCGCTTTCATAATGTCATCATAGCTTGCCGTGATCCTCGAAACCACACGAAGTACATTGCCATCGACCGCCGGTTTTGGAATCCCAAATGCAAATGAGCTGATTGCTCCCGCCGTATAGTTTCCGATTCCTGTAAGACTTTTTATCTCCTCGTAGGTCTTGGGAAATTCTCCATGAAAATCTTCCATGATCTGCTTTGCCGCTTTCTGCATGTTCCGCACACGGTTGTAATATCCAAGACCTTCCCACAACTTCAAGAGCTGGTCTTCCTCCGCCTCCGCCAAATCCTTTACTGTCGGAAGCGCATTTAAAAATCGGGCATAAAACGGCTTCACCGCCTCCACTCTTGTCTGCTGCAACATAATCTCTGACACCCACACACGATAGGCACTGATCTGTTCTCTCCACGGAAGTTCTCTTTTATTCTCCCTATACCATTCGACCAGCGGATCTGCGATTTTCTTTAGATTCTCATCCTCCAAAAGAACAGGCACTTCCTTTCCAATCTCAATGCTGTCTTTTCCAACTTTACAGTCATATGCAAGTACATGCACTCCCTGCTCCTTCGCTCGTTTTAGCGCTTCGCCAAATGCCGGCTGCGTTTCCATATTCGGAGTAAAATACCGCACGCCTTTCATCTGGATCACAAAAAAGATATACGCTTCATATCCTTCTTTTGTCGCCTCACAAAGCTCTTCGATGTGCTTTATCCCCCGCTCAGTCGGTGCATCCGGAAATTTTACAATTCCATTTTCCTCCAGTGTGACTCCTTTTACTTCTACAAAGATTTTTCTATCTCCCTCTTCCACATAAAGGTCAAATCTGGATTTCCTGTACGTCTTTTCCGGTCTGATCACTATCGCGTCCGGAAACAAATTCCCTTGCTTAATCCATTCCTCCACTACTTTGTTCGGTATCTGGGAATCCATATTGATCATACGTTTTCCTTTTTTTACACCGATCAGATCCCACTGGGTCTTTCTATCCGGATTTTTCTGCCCGCTGCACATACACCGATGCATTCGGTGTCAAAAAGTTCAGCACAACGCCCTGTATTTTTCACGTGCACGGTCTCTTTCTTACCCGCAATTTCTACATACGCAATAAAGCGATTGGGACGTTCAATGAACCTCCCAATCTCAATTCTTTCATATTTCATTTAACTTAAAACCTCTTCCCAGGAAACCTCTTTAAATCCCGGAACAGCAAACTCTTCACCTACTAAAAGCGGACGTTTCACAAGCATTCCATCTGTCGCAAGAAGTGCATATTGCTCTTCTTCTGTCATATTCGGAAGTTTATCTTTCAGCCCGAGTTCTTTATACTTCATACCGCTTGTGTTGAAAAAACGCTTCAGTGGAAGACCGCTTTTTTCATGCCACGCCTTTAATTCTTCCGCAGTAGGATTTGCCTCCACGATATGTCTGTCCTCAAAGGCAATGCCCTTTTCCTCCAGCCACTTCTTCGCCTTTTTACAGGTCGTACATTTTGGATATTCTACAAATAAAATACTCATCACGTTCTCCCTCGCTTTCTTACAATACTTTTGACAAAAATTCTTTCAGACGCGGATCTTGTGGATTTTCAAAGAATTCCTTCGGCGTGTTGCTTTCTTTTACTTTTCCCTCATCAATGAACAGTACACGCGTTGCAACCTCTTTTGCAAATCCCATCTCATGCGTCACGACTACCATCGTCATTCCCTCATCTGCCAGTTCTTTCATCAGTTCCAGAACCTCTCCTACCATCTCCGGGTCAAGCGCAGACGTCGGCTCATCGAACAGCATCACATCCGGATTCATCGCCAGAGCTCTTGCAATTGCAATACGCTGTTTCTGACCACCTGACAACTGTCTCGGATATGCATTCTCTTTGTCAGGGAGTCCCACACGCTGCAACAATTCTTTTGCTTTCTTCTCCGCCTCTGCCTTTGTCATCACACCAAGCTTCACCGGTGCAAGCATGATATTCTCCTTTATCGATAAATGCGGAAACAGATTGAACTGCTGGAATACCATGCCCATCTTCTGTCTCAGTTTGTTGATATCACAATCTTTGCTTGTGATGTTATTCCCCTCAAACCACACTTCTCCGCCTGTCGGTTCTTCCAGAAGGTTGAGGCATCGCAAAAATGTAGATTTCCCGGAACCAGACGGTCCGATCACTACTACTTTTTCTCCCTTTTCAATATGCTCGTCAATTCCACAAAGCACCTTGTTTCCATGAAATGATTTTTGTAAATTCTTAGTGACGATCACCTTGTGACAACCTCCTTTCCAATAAACTCTGCAATTTTGTAAGTCCTAACACGATCACAAGATAGCAGCCTGCTGCTACAAACAACGGCGGCAATACAATGAAGTCTGTAGAACCAATGTACTGCGCTGCTTTTGTTAAATCTGTCACCGCAATTACTCCTGCCACAGAAGTCTCTTTGATCAATACGATAAACTCGTTTCCAAGCGCCGGCAGAATATTTTTCACTGCCTGTGGGACAATGATATAGCGCATCGTCTGTATATAGTTGAAGCCAAGTGAACGACCTGCCTCCATCTGCCCTCTGTCAATGGATTCAATTCCCGCTCTGATAATCTCAGCCACATACGCACCCGAGTTGATACCAAAACAGATTGCACCGACAAAAATTTCATTTGTGTCTCTTGCCGTAAACACCATATTGTACATGATCAAAAGCTGTACCATAACCGGTGTTCCTCGAATCACTGTCGTGTACACATTACAGAACCACTTCAAAATTCTGACAAAAATATTTTTGGAAACCGTTACTTTCACCACCGCAATAAACAGACCAATCGCCACACCGATCAGGATTGCAAATATGGAAATTAAAATAGTAACCTTCAGACCATCCAAATAAACCAAATACCGCTGGTCATAAATTACCGCATGATGAAACCCTTCTATAAACCTTTGTATGAAGTCCATCTTTTCTCCTCTCTTTCTTTTGTAATTGCATCAAAGAATCAGCAGACTATACAAAATCTGCTGATTCTAAAATTACTTATCTTCTATTTTACACTATTTTATTACTTTTGTGTATGGTTTGCTGTAAATTCTTCAATTTTTCCATCTTCAATCAACTGATCAATTACTTTGTTGATTTTATCCAGTAATTCCTGATTTCCTTTTTTCACTGCAATTGCATATTTATCTTCAAACAGCACACCATCTAAAATTTTCAATGTTCCATTAGAAGCTACTAATTGTTCTGCCGGATATTGGTCCATTACGATACAATCTACTTTGTTGTTTTTCAAATCTTCTGCAGCCTGAGCAAATTTTGTATAACGTTTTACTTCTTTCGGCTTGCAGTTTTCTTCATTTGATACCCAGATATCTGCGATATTCCCCTGCTGTACCGCAACTACTTTTCCGTCAAGATCTGATCCTGAAAGTTCTGCTCCTGCCGGAGTCACTGCCGGGCTTTCACCGTTTACAACGATTACCTCTGTTGAATTTACATATTCATGAGAGAAGTCCATTGTTTTCAAACGGTCTTCATCGATAGACACACCTGCTGCAACAAAATCTACCTTTCCGCTTGCAACCGCTGCCAAAGCACCGTCAAAATCCATGTTCTTGATCTCCAGCTCTTTTCCCATATCATCCGCAATCGCTTTTGCGATATCCATATCAATTCCGACAACTTCATTGCCTTTCATGTACTCGTATGGTGCAAAACCAGCCTCTGTTCCGACAATAATCTTGTCATCCTTAGCTTCCTTTTCTGTTTTATTACTTCCGCACGCTGCCATAGATACCACACATGTTGCCACCAATAATGCACTTAATAATTTCTTCTTCATAATCCAATCTCTCCCTTTCGCAATTTATTCTGCATAAAAATTCAACTCTGTGTTATATTCTATCACATTTTCCAAAAAAAGCAAGTGGCTATTTATACATTTTTCTTGCATAAATAGCCACCCGTTTGTATATTATTTTAAAAATCCGCTTGCCGCAAAGTACCCAAGCACGATCACACCCAAGATGATACGGTAATAACCAAATACTTTGAAATCATTTTTCTTGATATATCCCATCAAAAATTTGATTGCAATGATCGATACAACAAACGCCACCAGACATCCTACGATCAGCATAGCTGCTTCCATCCCTGTGAAGCCGCCGCCAACTTTGATAAACTTCAACAATTTAATTCCACTCGCACCGAACATAACCGGAATTGCAAGGAAGAATGTAAATTCTGCCGCCACATATCTGGAAGTACCAAGCAACAATGCACCGATGATCGTCGCACCGGAACGTGACGTTCCCGGCACAAGCGAAAGAACCTGAAATACCCCGATAAGCAATGCTGTCTGATAAGAAAGCTGGTGCAGTTTTGTCACCTGCGGTGTCTTATCTTTATTCCAATTTTCTATCACAATAAATAAAATACCATACAATATCAGTGTAATGGATACTACTACATAATTATGCAAATGCGCCTCCATCCAGTCATCCAACAGGATTCCAAGAACAGCCGCCGGTAAACATGCAACAATCACCTTCATCCACAACTGAATCGTATACACTTTCTGTTTTCTTGATTTCTTTGGTGAAAACGGGTTCAGTTTATGAAAATACAAAACTACAACCGCTAAAATCGCCCCAAGCTGTATCACCACATTAAACATCTCTTTGAATGCTCTGCTCGCCCCAAGCTTAATAAACTCATCTACCAGAATCAAATGTCCTGTACTGCTGATTGGCAGCCACTCCGTGATACCTTCCACGATTCCAAGTATAATTACTTTTAACATATCTAACATTCTTCTATTCCTCCTCTAGTCCAGCACAAACCTCTCAATTGCCTTTGCCACTCCATCTTCATCATTCGAAACGGTCACAAAATCTGCTGCCTTCTTGACAGGATCAGAACCATTTGCCATGGCAACAGCAAACCCAACTTCTTTTAACATCTCCACATCATTGCCACCATCACCGCACGCCATAATCTCCTCTCTTGAAATTCCAAGAGATTTCCCTAGCTGCAAAAGACCAAGTCCTTTGTTTGTTCCTTCTTTATTAATCTCCAGATTATTATCCATTGCTGCTGTGACAACGATGCCAGAAAGGGTATTCAGTTCTTCCAGTGCTTCCTCTTTATCTTTCTGATTTCTAAAAATTCCCTGTAGCTTATCTACCTCACACTTCATCGTCTGTAATTTTTCTTTTACATCTTTTACCGGAATTCTTGTGCTTTGTAAATATTCTGCCATATGAGGATCTTCAAAATATGCATATACATTCTTCAGACCATCTTCATTCATGTAGCCGACTCCGTCAACAAAAAACTCGTGAATTGCATGATGCTTTCTCAAAATATCTATAACTTTTTCGGAACTCTCCACTGAAAGCAAATTCTCATAAACTACCTTCTGCTTCTGCATATCCAATATTCTTGCACCGTTTGCCGTAAGCGCATATCTTATTCCCGGAAAGTGTTTCAGCTCATCAGGCACTCCCGAAAATGGACGTCCAGTAGCCACAACTACAGCCACTTCCTGCTCAATCGCCTTTTTTAGCACCTCTCTTGTATAGGCGGTCAGCTGTTTTTCACTGTTCAGCAATGTCCCATCCAGATCCACCCCAATCATCCTGATTGTTCTACTCATACACGGTCAGTTCCTTTCCTTCTTTTGTAAAACGCAGTAATTTCGTGCTTACCTTGTCAAATGAACGTTCAAACGATTGTATTCCATAAGCTTTCATCTCTTCAATCTGCTTTTGATTGCCTGCAGGAACAAATAGAACCATATCTTTCGTCGGCGCCATAATGACAATATCATCATCAAGCTTTTCACTGCACATAGACCAAATATACTTAAAACAAAGTGAACTTGCCTCATGATAACCGTCAGCGATAATACTAAAGCCACCATATAATGTGTGTCCAATTACAAATTTTACATTCCTTGCAAGATTCTCGCACGCTGTATGGTAAAGCAGTTCCATGTCCGTATCCGGCGGAAGCATATTGTCCTTTAATATTTCATATGTATCTTTGTCTCTTTCAATTACAAATATCACCATCAAATCCCCTGCAAAAGAGACTATCGGAGTATCTTTATCAGAAATATACTTTCCATTCAGTGCCTTATGATCTACAAGAGATTCTTTCACCCACGGATAAATCTTATCCTTGATATTCTCATAAAGATAATGCTCCTCTTCGTATTTCATCATATTCTACTGCCCTCTTTTCTTCTGCTATTTGATTCTATTCTAACAAAATTTGATTAATAACGCAATTTATAGTATAATATTTTAATAACTATTTATTCAGGAAAGGAATTACTTATGAAAAACAAAAAGTTAAAAATGCTGATACGTACCTGTTCCATTTTAACTTCCATCGCAGTGTTCACAGTTTTTGCTACTTCTTCATATGCTGAAGATTCTGTTGAATCACTTGAGGGCACAACATCAAACTTACAGAATGAATTATCCGATTTAAATAGTGAACTCGACGCCTTGAGTGGAGAACTGGATACCATTATGAAAAAGATGGATACCACCACAGCAGAAATTGAGCAAGTGAAAGCGGATCTTGCTGTTGCAAAAGGCGAGGAAGCAGCTCAGTATCAATCTATGAAACTGAGAATCAAACATATATATGAGAGTGGCAATACCTCTTATTTAGAGATGCTGTTTTCTTCTGCGAGCATGAGTGAATTTTTAAATAAAGCTGAATTTATCAGCGCTGTAAGCGAGTACGACCGCAATCGTCTGAAAGAACTGGTCGACGCACAGAATGCCGTTGCCGAAAAAGAAAAACAGCTTCAAACTGAGCAATCTCAACTGACGAAACTTCAGGATGAGCTCAATCAAAAGCAAGCGGATCTTACCGCAAAAATCTCTTCCACATCAGGCGAATTAGAGCAATATTCTGCAAAACTCGCCGAGGCAAAAGAGCGTGCAAAAGCAGCACAGGAGGCTCTCGACAAAGAAGTGACACCGGTTGAACCGGAGACACCGTCTGTTACTCCTCCTTCTGATAACGATAACTCTGATTCTTCTCAGAATCAGACTCCCGATGTCAGCGCCAGTGAATTAGAGATTTTTGCCGCATTGATTGAATGTGAGGCTGGAAGTACTGACTATGACGGAATGCTTGCCGTAGCCTCCGTTGTCATGAACAGAGTCAACCATAGATATTATCCGGATACCATTACCGGAGTAATTTATCAAAGTGGACAATTTTCTCCGGTTGCTTCCGGAAAGCTTGATAAAGTTTTAAAAAGAGGAATCAAATCTTCCTGTCTGGAAGTTGCAAAAGATGCAATTGCCGGAAAAAACAACGTAGGTGACTGTCTCAATTTCCGGGCGGCAAGTTCCGGACATAGCGGAATTGTAATTGGCGGAAATGTATTCTTCTAATGCAAATACTATTCATCACAGAAACGGAGGTATCTTAACATGGGATTCTTAGTTTGTGTCATTGCGGTAAGCATCATCGCCGCAATTGTTGCAGCTGTCGTCGCTGCTTCCACCGGTGCCTTAATCGGTGCGCAAGAAATAGACGACGAAGAATAAAAATGACTGCGGTTTAAAGAAACCGCAGTCATTTTTATATATTCTTATTGATAATCAAATACATCAATCCATTTCATCAAGAAATCTTTTTCCATCTCATTATTCTTTGTCAGCTGTGCTGCCGCCACGATCGGAAGCCACTGTTCTACATACTGTCTTGCCGTATCACTCTTCTTGCAGAACAATTTCAAGTATAAATCAGCTGTCTCCTGATTGTCCAGCGCAAACAGCAGATAGGTCTTCGCTGCATCTGCACTTGCATTTCCCTGTGTCGCATGTGCCCAGTCAACGATTGTCATCTTTCCATTCTTTCCAACAATAACGTTACTTGGATTGAAATCTCCGTGACATACTTTATCATGTTTTGGCATGCTCTCCAAACGTGTCAGAAGCTCATACCTTGCTGTCGCATCCAAATCTTTCAAACTATTAATCTGTCTTGCCAATTTGTCTTTCAGTTTATTCAATCTAGGTGCTCTCTTGCTATGCATCTGCAATTGAAGATCTACAAAGTCTTCCATATACTTCTCTATATTGGCTGGATCTGTCTTCATCATCTCTCCAAGTGTCTTTCCGTCTTTGTATTCAATAACAACCGCCCATTTTCCATCAATCTCTGTTACACTTTTCACCTTAGGAATGTCAAGACCGGCTTCTTCTACTCTTGCCGTATTCAACGCTTCGTTAAACACATCTGCTTTTGAATGCGTTTTCTCAAATACTTTTACAATACCTTCGTCACATTTGTACACTTCTTTATATGCACGTTTCACGATTAAGTTGCTTTGTTCTAATTTCATATGTCCTTACCTCCTATAAGTATTACACCTTTTCTTATTTGATAAGTTTATTATACACCTTATTTGCAATTTTGCAATAGATTTTTGAGTATTTTTTAACAAAGTTTTTCACTATATTTTTATTGTCTTTTTCTTAACAAACTTCAAAAAGGGACAGGGGTAATGTCAATTGGGGACGTAGTAAAATTCAATTTTACTACGTCCCCAATTTAATAATTATTTTCCGTAATATACTTTTAAGTACATTTCTTTGATTTCTTTCATCAGTGGATATCTTGGGTTAGCACCTGTACACTGATCATCAAATGCCTGTTCAACCATATCATCTAATGTATCTAAGAAGTATTTCTCATCTACACCATAATCTTTGATTGTTTTCTTAATTCCTACTCTATCTTTTAATTCTTCGATTTTTCCCTGGTAAACTTGATAATAGATGCCTGGAAGAGGTGCCACTGTAAGAGGCAACATGTCATCTCTGGATCCGTTGTAATGCACAATATCCCTCGACAGGTCCGAAAACTCTTCCTCATTGAATCCGGAGCTGTCTTTGCACGCATACCGCGGCCTGGAACCTGCGATCGAATTCTGCAAAATTGACTGGCCCAGTTTGTCAATATACTCCTGGCAGTCTTTCATTATATCCAGATATCCAAAGCCGAAAGGACTGTGCTCAATCGGGAACATGAGATCGAACACAAACGGATACTGTCCATGTTTATACCAACCGTCAGCCATTTTTGGATCGTTCTCCGATGCATAGAGTACGGTTCCATTACAGATTTTACAATAATGCAGCACTGTTTTCATAACCGGCACATCTCCGGACATACCGGAAACTGTTTTCTTGTAATACCAATCAATGATTAATGATTTCCCGGTTGTATCGACATAATCATCATTCAGGTACTCCTGGACACTAATCAAGGTATCATTCAGTTTTCCCTGCATCTGTGGATATTCCTGTTCAATCAGATCGTTATCCATAACATTCAGATAAAACAAGTTCCTGGATTCCTGGATTTTATCAATTCCCGGCTCCCAATACATTTTGAGCGGGTCACATTTTTTAATTGAGATATCGCCCAGACCGTTCTCCTTGTGAGCATCCCAGAACACTCCATAAATGCTCGTTCCCATTTTGATTTTCTGCCAGGTCGCTTCTGAATAGACTGCAGTGTACTCGTTCCGGTCCATGATAAACGGAATAACATCTGATAAAATCTTGGCTGTTTCTTTGTCTGACTCCTCACGCGGCAATATATTCGCTTCTGGATAATTATCCATAAAATCAGCGTGCTTATTGATGAGCGAGTTGATCAGCCATGCGCTGGCCGGTTCGATTGCATTCCCGTTCTTATTTTTCTTTTCAAACCGATCCCAGTGGCGCATCTTCCACCACTGTTCATTATCAATCAATCTTTCATCCAGGGATTTCTTTCCCTGTTTGTACTTTTCCAGAATAGCAAGTGCTTTTCTTGCTTCTTCCTCTCCTATTTTGGTCTGTATCACTTTTTCTTCCATGATTTCCTCCTATACTCTCAATACAAGACGTTTCTGTTTGTACAAATCCAGCGGATCCTCCTGCGGTATCTCCTGGACAATACTCTGACGCGGGGCGATCGGGTGCTCCATAAGGACATAACGACACTCATCATAGATATGATCCTCCT
>ENA-OQBV01000640-OQBV01000640.1-human-gut-metagenome-genome-assembly--contig:-NODE-640-length-19324-cov-3.371464_pt1 | contig 19324 bp, 21 predicted proteins | sample MGYA00242750_ERZ504559 | MGnify/ENA primary metagenome ERZ504559 (study PRJEB26092, sample SAMD00036230) | human gut metagenome | host: Homo sapiens | study: EMG produced TPA metagenomics assembly of... | reverse complement strand
ATATGAGATCGCCGCTTTTTACTTACTTTTTCATTAAAGAACTTTTCAGCACCTTTGTTCAGAGGAATGGACATGCCTTCCTTGGCCGTTTCCTTGGTGATGAGTTTTGCAACGTGTGAGCTGCTTTCATCCGGTCAAGATTGGAATAAAGAGCTTTCACAATATCGTAGCCCAGTTCATCGCTCATCTTATCTGTAACAACGAGCATGCACTTGACCGCAACAGCTTCTACGTCAGTGTCTACATTATTGTAAGTCTTGGCAGGAATCTTGATCTTGGTGTAGTACGGATATTTTTTGATCAAGGCATCAGCCATGGCAGAATCAACGGGCAGGAGCACGACTTCATGCTGGGTAGCAAGGTCCTGGATTGCTGCCGTAGGGAATCCGGCTGTTACAAAAGCAACATCCACATTGCCGTCCTTCAAGGCAGAAGCGGCTTCCCCAAAGGAAAGGTACTGGACCTTGATGTCATCGTAGGTGATTCCGGCTGCTTCGAGGATCTGACGGGCGTTGGCTTCCGTCCCGGAGCCAGCAGCCCCAACAGCGACGCGTTTGCCCTTGATATCAGCAAATGTCTTGATGCCCGTCTTTTTTGTCGTTACAATCTGGATTGTTTCCGGATAAAGGGTGGCAAGGCCTTTAAGATTCTTTACTGCTTTATCCTTGAACATTTCAACGCCATTTACGGCATAGTAGGAAATATCGTTTTGGATAAAGCCGATATCAACCTTGCCTTCTTTTAAGAGATTGACGTTTGCGACGGAAGCGCCTGTGGATTGAGCCGAAGCATTGGCGCCTTTGACATTTTTGTTAAGGATATCAGCCAAGGCCCCGCCCAAAGGATAATAGGTCCCAGACGTACCGCCTGTTGCGATGTTGATGAATTTCTTTTCACCGCCGCTGCTTTCCTTTTTGTCACCGCCGCCGCAGCCAGCGATCAGAGCGGTTGCTGCTGCCATTGCGAGGAATGCCGCTACCATTTTTTTTGCTTTCATCGTTCTCTCCTCCATCCATACAGTGTAATAAAAAAACGACCAACGAAAACACCGAACAATAGAAAAAGTCTTTCCGTGCCTTGTTCGTTATGAATAGTGTAACCTTTATGTTACAAAAAGTCAAGAATAAGACAGCATAGTTGTTATGTAACATATGAGACTGTTTTTGTATAGTGGAGTTTGCATACAATGTGCAAAACAGAAACTGAATCAAGGATTCCCGTCATAAAAATGGGACGTTAGGTGGATAAAAAGAAGCCTTTTAAGCAAAAAAAACTTTAATTAAGAATTAATATTGGTAGTAAGAATATATTTTTTCCTAGTTTTAATGGGAAGAATCAAGGCATTGATCTGATTTCTGATAACGAGCTCATCCTTTTTGTAATCATAGAAAAAAGCAAGGATATGACAGAAATACAAAAGAAATACAATCCAAAGTAAAATCTTTTATATAAACACAAAAGTCTTTTAATAATAGACTTAAACAGAGAAAAAAATAAAAAGATTTTTGGAACCAAATTTAAGCTTAAAAATGATAATTTAGAGATAGCAAATAATGTTCGATATATTTCGAACGATAATTTTATTTCATGAAAAATATATGACTATTTGATGAAACGTACTTTTTTTTTGCTGCCATTAGGACGTGTAAAATCCGCGTAAAAATAGGAGGAATCAGGTCAGTTCCCATAGCTTGATGGAAAAAGTTGTGGTAAAATCATGTAATAGACAAGTAAATAATTTGTAATGAAATGGTAGACCGCATCCAGTATGATCTATGTTAACGGGGGAGATTACCTTGCTTCAATTTTTCTTGTTCCTTGGTGGGATTTCGCTCTTTCTTTACGGTATGCAGCTCATGGGCGACGGCCTGCAGGCTGCTGCCGGCAGTAAGCTCCAGCGGATTTTAGGGGCACTGACGAAGCGCACGATTTATGGTGTTGCCTTAGGTGCCGGCGTCACAAGCATTTTACAGTCTTCGAGCGCAACAACGGTCATGACCGTGGGGCTTGTCAACGCAGGTCTCATGAACCTGCAGCAAGCCTTTGGGATTGTCATGGGGGCCAATATTGGGACAACCATTACGGCTCAGCTCATTGCGTTCAAGCTGACAGATTATATCACTTTGCTCCTTGCCATCGGCTTTTTGATCCGTACAGTGGCAAAGAAACGACAAATGAAAGATATTGGCCAAGTACTCATGGGGTTTGGTATCCTCATGTTAGGGATGGCGATGATGAGCAATTCCGTGGCTCCCCTGCGTCATAATACGGCCGTTGTGGAATTTATCGGCCGCTTCTCCACACACCCCATCCTGGGCCTTTTGGTTGGTCTATGTATGACAGTTGTCATCCAGTCCTCTTCAGCAACGGTCGGTATCCTGATGGCCATGGCCGGTCAAGGTCTTATCCCGCTGGAAGGGGCTGTCCCTGTCTTGCTGGGGGATAACATCGGGACGTGTATTACCGCCGTTTTGGGCAACCCTGCAGGCCACATCAATGCAAAACGTGTGGCCCCTTTCCCATGTGCTCTTCAATTTAATCGGGGAGTATCATCGCCATTGCTTTATTGAGCCAGTTTTTGGCTTTGGTCTTGAAGATTCTCCAGCGGGTAAATATCTCCCGACATGTTGCAAACGCCCATACATGTATTTCAACGGTTGTAAATACCATTCTTTTCCTGCCTTTTGCGGGACAGTTCACGAAACTCATTAAAAAGATCATGCCCAATAAAAATGGCGAGATCTCCTACCAGCCCAAGTTCCTCAATGAAAGCATGCTCGATACACCGGCCATTGCTTTAAGCCTTGCAAGAAAAGAAGTGAGCCGTATGGGAAGCCTTGCCTTGGGCAATACCAAACGGGCTTTCAGCTGTATCAATCAGTATGATTCCAAAAAGGTCAAGTATATTAAGGAACATGAACCGGTCATTGACAACTTGGAAGAAGCCATTACGGTCTATTTGACAAAGATGTCGGAAAAGAACCTCAGCGTGGAACTGACCAATATCCATACAGGTCTGCTTCACTGCTGCATGGATTTGGAGCGTATTGGAGATCATGCCGAAACCATTGCCAAGCGAGTCAAGTCCATGAATGAAGACGGAATTTCATTTTCTCCGGAAGCTGCGGAAGAGATGAAGGAAATCGGGGACATGGTCATACGGACCACGGCGGATGCCCTTCAGGCCCTGGAAGATAATGATGTAAATCTTGCCAAGACGGCACTTGCCCGTTCCCATGAAGTCCGGAAAAAGGAAAAAGCCATGCGCCGCTCCCATGTGGACCGACTTAATCGTGGCGTTTGTATGCCGGAAACGGGGTTTGTCATGCTGGAACTCTTGCTTAATATGAAACGTGTTTCCGATCACGCCCAAAATCTGTGCGAAATCGTGCTGGGTGAGTTCTGATTCTTATTTGAATGAAACCGTGCTGTGAAGGATGATGCTTCATGGCACGGTTTTCCCTTTCCCAAAAACTATATGCCTGCAGGGCTTTATTCTTGTGCTGCAGGCGATTTCTTTCATTGATCATCTTACAAGAAAGGAAGAACGGAAGTATTTACCGGCTAACCAAAATGAGAAAAAATGGTCCAATCCATCTTGACAAGGTTTTGGAAAATGCTTTCTTGACGGGAGCTGGACTTCCTGCTACGATAAATACCGTATAAATAAAAAAAGCACTATATATAGTGAGTATTGAAAACCGACACAAGATATTGAAAGGGGAGACGATTATGGAAGTGCAGGAATGGCTTGGCGCAGATAATCAGCTGGGTCTTGATATTTGGCAAAACAAGTACCGCGATGACAGTGAAACTTTTGATGCCTGGCTGGACAGGGTAAGCGGCGGTGATGAGCAAGTCCGGGAATTGATCAAGGAACAAAAATTCCTCTTTGGAGGACGCATCCTGGCTAACCGAGGCCTTGAAAACAAGGGAAAGAAGATTACCCTTTCCAATTGTTATGTGGTAGAACCGCCGGAAGACAGCATTGAGAGCATCTTTGACAGGGCAGGGAAACTGGCTCGGACCTATAGTTACGGTGGGGGCTGTGGCATTGATATATCAAAATTGAGCCCTAAAGGAGCCCATATCAACAACGCGGCCAAGCAGACGAGCGGTTCCATTTCCTTCATGACCCTTTATTCCCTTGTAACAGAGCTGATTGGGCAAAATGGGCGCCGTGGAGCCCTCATGATTTCCATTGATTGTTCCCATCCTGATGTTGTTGACTTCATTAAATTGAAGACAGACCTGGATAAAGTGACAAAAGCCAATATTTCCGTTCGGATCAGTGGCGACTTCATGGAGGCCGTGAAAGAAAACCGCAAGTTCCGCCTTCATTATACGCGCAAAGAAACGGGCGAGACCATCGAGTCCTTGGTAGATGCGGCGGAGGTCTTCCATCTTCTTGCGGAGACGAACTGGGATTACGCGGAACCGGGTGCGCTCTTCTGGGACCGGATTACAAGCTGGAACCTATTGTCCAACACTAAATCCTTCCAGTTTGCCGGTGTCAATCCCTGTGCGGAAGAACCCCTTCCAGCAGGCGGTTCCTGTCTTCTTGGCAGCATGAACCTTGCGGAATTTGTCAAGGACCCATTCACGGAAGAGGCTTCTTTTGATCAGGAAGGATTCAAGCAAGCAATCCATGTGGCTGTCCGAGCCTTGAATGATGTACTTGAAGAGGGGCTCCCGCTCCATCCCTTGGAAGAACAGCGGGAAAGTGTTGCCAAATGGCGCCAGATTGGCCTTGGCATTATGGGCCTTGGTGATATGCTCCTTAAAATGGGCCTGACCTACGGCAGTAAGGAAGCGGTTGATTTTTGTCATACCTTGGGCTTTACTATGGCAGATACGGCCATTGCTTCTTCTGCCCTTCTTGCCAAAGAGCGCGGCTCTTATGAGCAGTTTTGCGCAGAAGAAGTGATGGAAACCCCTTATTTCAAAGCCAATACGACGGAAGAAACCGTACAGCTTGTGAAATCATATGGCCTTCGCAATTCCCAGCTTCTGACCATTGCGCCGACGGGAACCCTTTCAACGATGCTGGGTATTTCCGGCGGCATTGAGCCGATTTATGCAAACTATTATGAGCGTAAAACAGAATCCCTTCATGCGGCCGATGTCTATTACAAGGTCTATACGCCCATTGTGGAACGCTATATGAAGCAGCATGATCTCAAGGATGACTCCCAGCTGCCTTCTTATTTCGTCACGGCTATGACCCTTCCCTATGAGGATCGTATCGCCATGCAGGCCGCTTTCCAGCAGCATATTGACGCTTCAATCAGTTCAACTGTCAATGTCCCCAACAGCTTTACTGTTGAAGATACGGAACATCTTTACCTGCTTGCCTATGAAAGCGGCTGCAAGGGTGTCACCATTTTCCGTGATGGCTGCAAGCGTGCCGGTATCCTCACGACGCATGTGGAAGATCATAAAAAAGAGGCCCCCATTGCAGGGGAAGGCCTTGCCCGCGGAGAAATCGTTGCCATTGATGACCATGTCATCGGCAAGAAACGAAAACTGATTACTGGCTGCGGCAGTTTGCACTGCATGGCCTTTTTTGATCCAGAAACAGGAGCCCTTCTGGAAACCTACTTGAGCAAAGGATCCACCGGCGGCTGCAACAATTTCATGATTGGTTTGTCCCGGATGATTTCCATTGCGGCCCGTGCTGGTATTGATATCTATACCATCATTGATCAGCTCAATTCCACGGGCAACTGCCCCAGTTATGCCGTGCGGCGGATCACAAGAGGGGATACAAGCCGTGGGTCATGCTGTCCCTTGGCGGTTGGTAATGCGCTCCTTGATATGTATAACGAAGTACAGCAGGAACTGACAGGCAAAACTGCCCCTCAGATTCCCACCAAAGAAGTGAAAAAAGCCGTCACCAAAAAAGTACGGGCGGAAGATATTTTTTGCCCTCAATGCGGGGAACCCCTTGTCTTTGAAGGAGGCTGCAATACCTGTAAGAACTGTGGATGGAGTAAGTGCTACTAAAGCCGTGCCGCAGTAAAAACATCCTTGACGGAACCGCTGCCATCTGGTATAATTCTCTTCGTTGCGGAAGTAGCTCAGTGGTAGAGCATCACCTTGCCAAGGTGGGGGTCGCGAGTTCGAATCTCGTTTTCCGCTCCAATGAAACGCTCATCCCGCAGTTTGTGACTGCGGGATTTTTCTTTATTTTTGAAAGGAACGATATGCACCGTTTTCTTACCCTTTTGCAAAAAGATCTGCGATATTTTCTCTATTTGGAAGGGCTCCTCATGCTTTTCCGAGTGGCTTTTCTCGTTCTTTTCCGCAGCCAGCTGAATGCGGTTTCCGCTTCAGAAATCCTCTATGCCCTTTATCTTGGCTTTCGCATCAGTCTTAAGACGACGGTCCTTCTTGTGGGGCTTCCTTTTCTTTTGGCAACCGTACCGGGAAGCTTCTCTTCCCGCTATCCGGAAAAAGCCGTGAGGACCCTCCTTACAGGCCTTTCCCTCTTTGTCATGACCTTTCTTTTTGTGGCGCGCATTCCCTACTATGCCATTTTCCAGGAAACATACAACATCATGCTCTTTAACGGCATGAAAGATGATATGCATGCCATTTGGGATACAGCCGTAAAAGAATATCAGCTTTTCCCGCGCCTTGTGGGTGTCCTCCTTCTATCGGCCCTTGTCATCCATCTTTGGCATCGGTTGCAGGAACGAAAGGGCATTGCGCCTCAGCGCCGCGTCAAGGCCCTTTTTGCTGGTGCGCTGCTTTTCATCCCTATTTTTGCCATCTTCTGCCGCTTTGGCGGCGGCTTTCATTCCGATGATGGAATCCACTGGGAAAGCGCAGCCCGCACCAAATCGAAACTCCTCAATGAAGCCATCCTCGATGATGGACAGGCCCTGTACCGCGCCTATGCCACCCATAAACGGGCGACGGAAAAAGTTCTGCGCCCCCTTACGGTGGAGGAAGTGCGGGCGGCCATTTGGCTTCTTGGCGGCAATGGGAACGCGGCGACCATCGATGAAGCCTTTACGCGCACCAAAAAGACGGTAGCCCGCGTCAAGCGGCCCCGCCATGTCGTGGTCATCTTAGGGGAAAAACTATGCCCTCTGGCCCCTTTTGCCTTCCTATGAGGATATGAACCTTGCCTCAACGGGGAAATTCCTTGAAGCGCACGGGGCCCATACGTACCAGTTCCTCGCAAACAGTACGGGGACCATGACGAGCCTCAATGGATTCGTTACAGGCCTTCCCGATGTTGGCCTTTACGTCAACTATATCATGGGAAAGAACGGGGATCCCGTCGACGGCCTCGGCATCGGCGCCGTCATGAAGAAGATGGGCTACCGGACCCAGTTCTGGTATGGCGGCCTGCGCAGCTGGCAGGATATTGAAAAATTTACGCGCCGCGAAGGCTTTGATGAATTCCACTGTGCCGACGAATTCTCCGGCCTTGGAGAAAGCTCTTCCTGGGGGATTGCCGACGGCCCCTTCTTTGAGGAAGTGCTGAAGGCCATGCAAAAAGATGAGGAAGATACCTTTTACTTCATCCTTACAACGAGCAACCATCCGCCCTTTGCTTTTGATGTGGACAGCAAGGGATTTTCCCGGGACCGTGTAGCTAAAAAGCGGGGACCTGCCATTCCCAAGGACAAGAAGACTTTGGACCAGCTGGGCCATATCTGGTATGCCGACGACGTGATGGGAAAATTCATCAAAGCCGCCGAAGCCTATGACCCATCCACCCTTTTTGTCGTTACAGGCGATCACGCGGAGCGCTTCAATTTCAGCAACGATGTTTCCTTATGGGAAAAAAGCGGCATTCCCTGCTTCTTCTATGGCGCTGGCATTACTACGGACCTCTTTGCCAAAGACGCCGCCGGCAGCCATCTCCAGATTGCGCCGACCTTGGCAGAACTCATCCTGCCCCAAGGAGAGACCTATGAATCCCTGCTTCCCTCCCTTTTTTGATTCCCGGCGAGCCTTCAACCATCGCCTTTATATTGAGAATGGACAAATCGGCGAAGAAAAGGACCTCAAAGATAAGGAATTCAAGGCAGAAATCGAAGCGGCCCGGACCATTGCCATTTGGAGAATCAAAAATGGCAATGCGATTAGGTCAATCGAATAAACGGCGGTATAAGTCTATTTTAGGAAGATAACCGTCGAATGCACAAGGGAGGCGGCAGGAATTCCTGCCGCCTCCCTTGTGCTCCTGCCATTTCCATTGTAGAATAAGGAGTATGTGAAGTGTCAGACGACAGGAGAGTAGATTATGGACGAAATTGCCATTGTCCTTGCTTGTGATGATCGCTATGCCCAGCACGCAGCCGTTGCAGCAGCTTCTATGCTGCTTTGCCATACAGATTCCAGGCCCCTTCATTTTTATCTCTTTGATGATGGAATCACCGGTGTAAAAAAAGAGATGGTGGAGCGCACCATCAAGGACCTCAAAGGTCTTGTGACTTTTATTGATACAAAGGGTATTGCCGTAGATGCCTACACAAGCGGTCATATCCATAAGGCGGCTTACCTTCGCCTTCTTATTGCAAAACTTTTGCCCTTAGCGGTTGCAAAGGCCCTTTATTTTGATACGGATCTTGTGGTAAAGGATGATGTGGCAAAGCTGTGGGACTTTCCTCTTGACGGTCATCCTATTGGTGCCGTCAAGGATTTTGGTATCATGGCTTCATCAAGGATGCGCCGCCAAAAAGCGGAATCTTTAGGCCTGCCCTTGGGCGCTCCTTATTTTAATTCGGGCGTTATGATCATGGATCTTGCTGCCTTTCGGAAAGAAGGCTATGGGGAGAAGGTCCTGCAATGCGTCACGAGCCATGCCTACCGCCATCACGACCAAGATGGGCTCAATAAAGTCTTTATGGGGAATTGGTCTATTTTGCCCCTTCGCTGGAATGTCATTCCTCCTGTTTTTGGCATGCCCCTAAAGGTCCTCAAAAAAGGGGCTTTGCGGCTTGAAGCAATCGAGGCCCTGCAAAACCCGGCCGTCATCCACTGGGCAGGGCGCTATAAACCGTGGGAATTTCAGATATCGGAGCATTTTAACCGTGCCTATTACGACGTCCTCAAAAAGACGGCTTTTTGCGACGCACCCATGCCACAGCCCGGGGATATGACGGGGAAATCCCTGTGGCGTCAGGAAATGCGGATTCGTTTGGGAAAAATCTGGACACGGCTTCTGGGGAAAAAATAAGGCGACAACCTAACGCGAAAATCGCTCCCAACGAAAGGAATTTGAATCAAGAGGAGTATGATGATGAAAAAGAAGTTAAGTGGGTACTCACTAGCTGCACTGACCCTTTCCATGTGCACGCAGCGCATATCCATTGCGGTGGGGAATATTTTCTATGGTCTTGCCATTGTACTGTTTCTCGTTGATGTTATCGAGCGCAGGCGCCGCGGGGAAACCTTTCATTTGGCGCCGCACGTAAAGCACTATTTTTGGGCCTATGCCTTTTTTGCCCTGACCCTGTTGCCGTCGGCCCTTTTGAGCCCTGATGTGAGTTTTTCCTTTGGGAAATATCTCAATTCCATAGTGGGCCGCATTGTTGTCCTTCCCATGCTGCTCTTTCTCGATGTCGATGAAAAAAGCCATCAAAAAGGCGCTTCTCTGTTTCATTGCTTTTATTGCCTTTGATGGACTCTGTACTTTTGGTGAACAGCTCATTACGGGAGCTGACCGTGCCCATGGCTTGGGGGATGGGTGGCTGCGTCATGCTAGTATTGTTGCTACCGTTTTTCCTGCAAGCATTATCCTTTGGCTGCAAAAGGCGGAAAAGATTTCCCACAGGAATGGGCTTCTAGTGGCAGCCGTTCTCATTGTCCTAGGCGCCATTGGCAGCGGCACAAGAAGCTCTTGGGTGGGCATTTTCGTATCTGTGATTCTTGTGACCGCAGAGAGTTTGCGGGAACGAAATTCAAGGATTGTCGCGGTCCTTTTGGCATTAAGCTGCTCTTTTGCCGTGATTGCCGCAAGTCCCGCCCTTTCCCAACGGTTTTTTTCTATTTCGAATGTGACGACTGATCGGTCCAATGGAGACCGAATCGAAGCATGGAAGAAAGCGGCTGTCATGATTCAGGATAAACCGGTCTTTGGTTTTGGCATCCTCCAAGGGGGGAAGGCCTATCTGGCCCATTACCGCACCAAGGCTGATACGCAGGGCTTGCATCATTTTCATAACATTTATGTCCAAACGGCCGTGGACAGCGGTCTTGTCGGCCTTATGGGACTTGCTTCCTGGATCCTTTCCTCCTTTTATCTTTTTCGTCATGTGGAAAATCCCTATGCGTTTGCAGGATTTTGTGCTTGGATAGGATTTTGCACAGTGGGGATGTTTGATTACACGCTGGGTATGTCTGCTGCTGTAAAGACCCTTCTTTTCATGACAGGATGCTGCTTACGATTGGAAACTTCCTTAGGCAATAAGGAGGAGAAGACGTTATGATTTTTAATCATTCCATTATCAATGCAGCAAAAGCGGCAGAAAGAAGCGAGAGTGTTTCCCGCAATTTTCATGACCTTGGAATTGAACCAAACTTTTTTGAAGCCATTATGGGAAATGAACTCAATGAAACCCAGTTAAAGGAATGCCGCGGGGATAACGGTCTTCTTACTATTGGAGAAGTTGGGTGCGTTTTATCCCATTTAAAGGTGTGCAAAGATTTTTTTATCAACGAATGCACCTTATTGGACTATTTTTGAAGATGATATTCATCTATCTAATGAATTTTTAGATGCTTATCCGAGAATTGAATCGTTTATGAATTCTCAGATAGAACCTAGCGTCTTGCTCCTAAGAAGAAATAATGGCAAAGGAAAAGTTGTGTACCCATTAGGTGGTAATCATCATGTTCTTCATATGCTAGCAGGTACAATGGCATGCGGGTATATTATCAATCGAAAGGCTGCTGAGAATCTGGTGAAGGCATTAATTCCTGTAAGAATAGAATATGATGCTTGGGCCATTTATCAACAACTGGGATACATAAAATTATATAGTACAGATTTCAATTACGTTGAACTCAATCCTACTATGTCTTCTAATTCTATAATTGATCAAATGGAAAAACGTTATGACGATAGTTGTCAATTTCCAAAAAAAATTAAAGATGGAAATGTAAAGGCCTTATACAATCAAAATAGTCCATCGCAAAAAATTATACTCCAATTGAAGCGTGTAGTACGGCACTTACAAGAGTTATATTATGATGAATATAGACACTAAGCCACGTAATAGAATAAAAAGATTTTTCTTGATGGCATCATGCATCTGGGTGATGTCATTACAGCAGCGTCTGTGATTCCCGTTCTCAAGGAACAGTATCCTCATAGTGAAATCCACTACTTGGTGAAAGATTCCGTCGCTCTGCCTGCCTCTTTGATCTGTGGTGTCGATCGTGTTAATTCCTTATACCTATCAAAAGCGGCGGAGGGGCCTTGGATGTAATCCGAATGGGGAAAAAGTTGTCCCAAGAGGGCTATGATTTGGGGATTTCCCTCGATCCTAGGGAGCGGGTTACCCTCATGAAATGGATTGCTCGCATTCCCCTTCGGCTCAGTATGGAGCGTGCCTTAGGCTGGGAACTGGGTTGGGAAAAGTGGTTTTATACCCAGGACCTTTCTTATCGAGCGTCTTGGGATTATAAAAATCACCGCATGGGAGAAAGCTATCAGCGTCTCATGCGGGATTATTTTGGTGATGAATCACAGGAATTCATTCCTCCTGCCCTTGTCCCATCAGCCTCAAAGGATCTTGCCGCCGCTGATGCCCTGCTTGCTGGATGTTCTGCCAAGGGACCAAAGGTGCCTTTTTTGCGTGGAGACGACCGCAAAGGCAAAGGACTGGCGGGCTGAAAAATTCGCCGCCCTTGCTGACTGGCTCATCACGAGCTATGATGCGTCCGTCATCATAACGGGCATTGAAGCGCATCGTCCTAAGATGGACGCCATCAAAAACCGGATGAAGCATCCCGAAAGCATCATCGATACCCTGGGAAAAACGACCTTTCCCGCTTTGGTGGCGCTTATGAGACGGGCCGACTGCGCCATTACCCTCGATACGGGCACAACCCATATTGCCGCCGCGGCAGGGTGTCCCGTCCTGACAATTTTTACCTTTAACTCCCCTGAGATCTATCAGGGATGTGGGGAACGAACTTGGGCTGTCAGCGGTCATGTTCCCTGTTCGGGAAAGCATGTTTGCATCGGACCCAAGAAATGTCCAAAGAACCTTTGCGAAGAAAGTGTGACCTTATCTATGGTCCAAGAGACTGTGAAGGAGATGCTTGAATCCCTATGAAAACGTTTGAAGACGGTTACTTTGTCCCCGCCCGTTTCCTAAAAGGGGTGGAGACCTTTTCAAAAAACGCGGAAAAGACGGACAAAGCGCCCTTGCACGTTGCCTATAACGTCAATGACGGCTATTTTCAGATCATGGGCGCAAGCCTTGTCAGTGTCCTTGAAAATAATGCCCATCGTGCGGTGATGTTTCACATCTTTACTGATGGGTACAGCAAGGAAAATGCCCAAAAGATGGAGCAGCTGGCTGACCGCTATGGCTGCGTCATCAAGCTCTATACCCTTCATATGGAGCCCTTTGCTGATTTTCATGTCAAAGTGGAGCGTTTTTCCCGGATTACTTATGGAAGGATTGTGATGCCCCTCATCCTTGCTGCAGAAACGGACCATTTTCTCTATCTTGATGCCGATACTATGGTCATCCGGCCCCTTGACGAGCTCTATCATTGGGACCTTACGGGAAAAGCTATGGGGGCTGTTTCAGAACGGATGCCCGATGCCAAGCGCCGTGGTGACTATCTTCATCTTAATAATGGCCGTTACTTTAATGACGGAGTCATGATGGTGAATATCCCAGAGTGGCAGAAACAAAACATTACGGAAAAGGCCTTTTCCCTACAGAAGGAACCAAAAGAACGTTTTTTGGGTCAAAGCCAGGATATCCTCAACATTGTCTTTGATGGGACAAATGCTTTTTTGCCGTCTATTTACAATGAATTTGGCGGTGGTGAAGATGACCCCCAGCAAAAAATGGGACAATCATTCATTGGACAGGGCGGCGCAAACCATGGCAGATGGTCCTGTCCGATTATGATGCTCAGTGGCGGTCCTATAATGCGGCCTCTCCGTGGGAGACCTTGACGGCTATTTTGCCCATCCTTAAACCAGAAAACTATCATGATTTCAAGGAATGGGCAAAGTATCGCAGAAAAGAAAGCTTCCGGGATTATGTAAAGGGAATGGCTTATTACGCGATATTAAAAGGACGCTTTTTGATTTCCCGAAGGGCAAAGTAAGACCCAAGGAGGTTTTTATATGACAACGTTTCTTGTTGCTGCCATTCAAATGGATACCACATCCAATCAGGATCAGAATCTTTCTGTCGCGGCTGATTTCATTGGAGAAGCGGCCAAAAAAAGGCGCCAAGCTTATCGCCCTTCCCGAGACCATGGCCTATTTGGGCCGCGATTATGCGGCCCTTTCAGAAGCGGTTCCTGGTGGGAAAAACGGCAAACCTATTTGAGCACCCTTGCCCGAAAAATATGGCGTCTATATCGAGGGTGGGAGTCTTTACGAAAGAAATGAAAACGATCCGGTCCGCCCTTATAATACGACCTTCCTTCTAGGTCCTGATGGGGCATTCCTCGGAAAATACAGCAAGCTCCATCCCTTTGATGTGGTCCTTGATTCAGGGGTGACAAGCCGTGAATCAAGTCATGTAGCACCGGGCCATGAAATCGTGACGGTGAAGACGGCTGGTGTCGGCACTTTGGGCTTTGGCATCTGCTATGACCTGCGGTTTGGAGAGCTCTTCCGTCTTATGGCCCTTCGGGGCGCACAGATTCTGGTGCTTCCTGCGAACTTTACGGAAGCAACGGGCCGCGCCCATTGGGAAGTCCTTGTTCGGGCCCGGGCCATTGAAAATGAATGCTACGTCATTGCACCGAACCAAGTGGGAAAGAAGCCTCGCTTTACGGCCTATGGTCACTCCCTGATCGTCGATCCGCGGGGAAAGGTCCTTGCCGAAGCAGACGGGACGGAAACAGGCGTTATTTACGCACCCATCGACCTTGACCTTGTGTCGAAGGTGCGAAAGGAGACCTTTACCCTCCAAAATCGACGGGAAGATATTTATTCCCTCTGCTTGAAATAGAATCGGTAACTCCCATTTGACCAGTCTTATGGCGGTCTATGGGATTTTCTTTTGAGAAACTGGCGGCATGTTTTTGTACAGTTTGCGTTCAATCAGGCAAGCCAGACAGCGAACACTTTTTGTGTATTTGGTGAGGTATTTGCCCGTGTGTCAAATTTTTCAAGAATTGTTTTTACCAAAACCTGAGGCTAGGTGACAGTTTGTGGAAACGGTGCTTTTTTTAGGTAGTTGTACTATAATAAAAATATAGCCATCTTTCTTGGCAATTTTGTCAGTAAAGGAGCGTTTCCTATGGATTGCAAAATAGAAGCTGTGCCGATATTCATTACGGGTGCAGCTGGCTTTATAGGGTATCACCTTGCTTTGCGGCTTCTTTCTAAGGGCTATGCCGTTCATGGCATGGATAATCTCAATGCCTATTATGAGGTGGCCTTGAAAAAGGAGCGCCTGAAGCGCCTTTCCTATTATCCTGGTTTTTCCTTTACAGAAGGGGATATCAGTGACAAGGACGCCGTGGAAGGGGTCTTTACGAAGCTGTCCCCCAAAATTGTCGTGAACCTTGCGGCTCAGGCCGGCGTCCGCTACAGCATTGATCACCCTCGGGACTACATTGATTCCAATATCGTGGGCTTTTTTACAATCTTGGAAGCTTGCCGTCATCATTCGGTGAACCATCTCGTCTATGCTTCGAGTTCCTCCGTTTATGGCAATCAAGAAAAAACCCCCTTTAGCGTCACAGACCCGGTCGACCATCCGATCAGTCTTTATGCAGCTACCAAAAAATCCAATGAACTTATGGCTTATACCTACAGTCATCTTTATGGGGTTCCTACGACAGGACTGCGTTTTTTTACGGTCTATGGTCCTTTCGGCCGGCCTGATATGGCCTATTTCAAGTTTGCCAATAAGATCATGAAAGATGAGCCCATTACCATCTATAACCATGGCGATATGTACCGTGACTTTACCTATGTAGATGATATTGTGACGGGTATCGAAAACCTGCTTCCCCATCCACCCCAAGATGGTTTTGGCGGGGACCCTTACCGAATCTATAATATTGGCAACAGCACGCCTGTAAAGCTGATGACTTTTATTGAGATCTTGGAAAAGGCACTGGGAAAAGAGGCCCAAAAGGAATACCTTCCTATGCAGCCCGGTGACGTGTACCAGACCTTTGCAGATGTATCGGCCCTTGAAAAGGATTTTGGCTTTAAACCGACGACGACAATTGAAGAAGGACTCAAGAAATTTGCCCAGTGGTATAAAGCGTATTACCATTGGACTGCATAGTGCCTACTCAATAAAGGAATCTGTCGATAAGAACCCATTCCTGGCGAGATTTGAGCCTATGAGAAGGAAATCCCCTTATTGTACGGGTGTTTGTACAATAAGGGGATTTCCTTTACTTAAAACGGGAGTGAGGATCTATTTTTTCGGAAAGACTTTTGGTTCCGTGTTGCGTTTTTACTTTCTCCCAGTTGAGCTGATAGGTTGGGGAAGCAAGATCGAATTGTCTTTCTTCGTATGGGGCATTCTGGATTCCCAGTAGGGAAATAAGCAAATTATAGGCTAGATCGTTGGTCCATGGCAGATCTTTGTGTTTTTGCAATTCTTTTTGGATTTCTGGGCGACTGGCAATTGCCTTAGGACTAAGATAGACCAGAAAGGGAATTCGAACCATTTGAAAGGTAAATTTATCAGGAGAATGGGCATTTCCGGATTCTGGATCTTCTCCATGGTCAGGCAGGTAAAGAAATCCTTGAAAATTGGAGTAATTATGGACTTTTTCAAAGATGCCTTGAAGGACGCTGTCGACATAGCGAACCGAATTGTCATAGCCGTCAACAAATTTTCCTCTCCCCGAAAAGAGACTGTATGATTTGGGATAACGATCTGCATACCGGGAATGACTGCCCATTAGATGGATGACAATGAAACTGGGGCGGTCTACGTTATCTGGAAGTTCTGTAATAAGTTTTCCATCAAGGTATGTGGAATCACTGGGGGATGCGCCTCTTCCATTGATCCAAGTATGATGTGCTGCGGTGGAGGAAATGATGGTAATGGGCGTGTCTGAAGCACTAAATCCTGCCTGGTTGCTGATCCAGTAGGTATCGTAGCCAGCTGCTTTCGCAAGATCGATGATGGAATAAGCTTCTTCAAGGGGAATGTGATTGTACTGATTTTTTTCGCTCAAGGCATAGGTGAGGGAAAGGATGGTTTGGCAGTAATTGGCATAGGGATAGGAAAAAATGGTTGTTCCCTTACAACCCGCCATTTTATCCATCCAAGGCGTGGTTTGTCGGTCATATCCGTATACGTGCATATGATCACGGGATGCTGATTCTCCAATGACAAGGACATAGGTTCCTCTGGCTTGTGAATCTATGGAAAGTGGGGGAAGCGCAGACAAGCGGTTCAGACGGAATTCTTTCATGATTTTATACTGTTCGTAGGCTTTCAGGGAGGTCCGGGCTGAAGTGATTGTGTTTGCTAGGTAGAAGATTTTTATGCGGGGAAGGGTAGACTTCATATTCAGAGCGAGTAAAGCCATTAGAATCAAAATGATGGATGGCTTTTGAACCGGTGCGGCTTTCAGCATTTTCCTCGAAAGGCTGATTACGAGTATACTGATGGCAAAGATTCCAAGTAAGGAAAGTGCCCAGAGAAATAATGGCTGTTCCTTCAGGTAGGACAGTGCTTCTCCTGGATTTGTCTGGAAAACTGCCAATATGAGATCAGCCGACAGGGCATGCCCTCCACTTACGATTCCATATCCAATCCCTAATAACGGAACGCTTGCCGTCAGCCATAATCCGCCATAATAGATGGCGCGACAGCACACGCGGAGAAGGGGCTGTTTTATGGAATTGGATAAGAGTCCCCCATGAAGAAAAAAAAGGCAAATAAGGTTGTACCCCATTCGATTGCTTCAGAGGCAGAAAGCCCATTGTTACTGAAGTCTTGAAGGGTATATATGGAAAGAAGGTATAAAAGGAAGAGTACTGAAGATGTCTTGAGATAACTTGGATCATAGTTCCATTGGGATCCAATCATAGAATAGGCAAGTGCACCATAAATGAGGATTTCATTGAATATACGCTGTTCCAATTGACCCGTAAGTCTAAGAACCAAGGAAAGAAACAAATGGAGAAAAAAGAGAATGAAAAAGGTCTTGGAAGGAGTCGGAAAGGATTTTGACATGATTAGGCCGCCTCTATTCTAAAAAATGTGAAAATAATAATCGCGGATACTTATTATTTTACCTCATAGTTTCCAACTTATCCACCTTTTGGAATCAAAAAAAGCGCCCTAATAGGGCGGCCTCCATTCAGGAAATTCTGAAACGATAGAAAGGTCAGGCGATGCGATATTGATGAATAAAAAAGAAGACCTGAAGATAGACAAAGAGTTCGGATAGTTCTTCCATGGTCTCGTCCCTGAAATCATGGAAGAGCTGGCCTTTATCCCCCATGAGGGCAAGTATAGCGGCAAGCACTGTGAGAAGGAACATGAGCCGGTTCTTTTTAAGACAGTGCAAGGTTTTTTGAACGTTCACGCTCTGATAGAAGAGATGGATGACCGCAGCCGATAAGAGTCCAATGGCGCCGTCTATGACACGATGATAGGGGAGGTCTTTCATGCTCCAGAAAACAGGTCCTGTCTCAGTCATTTCTTTTAGAAGAAAAATGCGGCCCCAGCTGATTTCCCTTCCGAAAAGAAGCAGGAAAAAGCTTGCCGCAAAAAGCCAATAAGAGGGCCTGTGAAGGTGCGTCTCCTGTGTGTAGTGATAGATGGACCAAATGATACCTGTAAGAAGGATCATGTTTTGACCCATTTCAATAGGTCCGTTTTCCCACGCAAAGGGGCCAGGAAGAAGGAAGCTGAGTGGGAAAAGAACGAAAAAATAAAGAATGGCCGCCCTGGGCCAAAAGGAAGAGGCGGACACTGTTGGATCTTTCATAACGGGCTCCTTATTACTTGAAATTTGATTGAATAAAAAGAAAAAATGACTCGCCAATCTAATTTACAAAAATACATGTTTTTAAGAATTTTTGCAACAGGATTTTCATAAAATATTAATATTTTATTTATAAAATTATTTATAATTAAAACCGCAAAAAAAGACCGTCGATGAGCAATGATTTATGCTTCCGGCGGCTTTTAATGCAGCTTCTTTATTTTTGAGCGGCTTTTTGGGCTTTGTGTTCCTTGAGCATTTTCTGCATGCAGGCAACAAGGGGCCAACCCAGTTTTCTATGGTGATCGATGCAGCTGACACAGTGCCCGTGGCGGGGACAATCCACCGTGCAGGGGCAGTCATAGATCATATCTTCGTCACACATGTCAGTTCTCCTTTCGTAAGGCACGGAGCACATAGTCCCGGAGGACAAGGGCATTGTTTTCTTCTCTGCTTTTCTTAGCGTAGAGAAAGACGACAGGTCCTTTCTTGAGGGCTTCTTCAAGGAATTCAAGGAAAGGCGGAACGGCAGGATTCAAAGACAGTTCCTTTTCATAACGTTCCCTGAATCCCTGAAAATCCTCGTCATGGTCCTTGTACCAATCGTGAAGCTCCCGAGAGGGGGCAATCTGCTTAGCCCAAGTTGGAATGGCTTCTTTTTTTACCCCCCGCGGCCAGAGCCGGTCAACGAGAACCCGCTCTTCCGGGCCTTTCTCTGTGCGGTCATAGACACGCCGCAGCCATATTTCCATCAGTCCACTTTCTCAATGGCGGTAACGGGGCAGCCGTTCATGGCATCTTCTGCGGAGCTTTCAGCACCGGCAGGAACGGATTCAGCGGCTACGGCTTTATTATCATCTCCCATGGAAAAAGACTTCAGGGCAGGTGGACGTGCAGAGTCCGCAGCCGATACAGCTGTCATTAACATGATATTTCATAAAGTAACATCTCCCTCTGATGACTGATGGGAGTGGAGACCTTTCTATAAAAAGGCCTGTCCAAACCCTCTTTTCATCCCTTATTGTAAAGGTGGGGCAGCAGGCTTGTCCGTTGCCATAAACAAACGAAAATCTATTTTTTTGTGACCATGAAAAAAAAGAAAGCTGCGCAAAGCGCAGCTTCGTAAAGGAAACGGATGCAAGGAGCTTATTTCCAGAAAGTCGAGATTGGAGTCGTCGAGACC
>ENA-OQBV01000639-OQBV01000639.1-human-gut-metagenome-genome-assembly--contig:-NODE-639-length-19328-cov-5.124108_pt1 | contig 19328 bp, 22 predicted proteins | sample MGYA00242750_ERZ504559 | MGnify/ENA primary metagenome ERZ504559 (study PRJEB26092, sample SAMD00036230) | human gut metagenome | host: Homo sapiens | study: EMG produced TPA metagenomics assembly of... | reverse complement strand
ATCTGGCAATGATGGATGCTACAAAAAAATGGACCGGAAAGGCTTGGGACTGGGGTCTGACACTGGATCAGTTATGCATCTATTTTGGGGATCGGATCCAGCCAGAGGATATCGATTAAGCACAGATCCAATCGCATATCAAGGGTAAATAAACGCCCGATTTTCTCGGGCGCCCTTGACATGCAATAGAATCCATGCTACTAAATAAACAACAGGCTGAACAGCAAAGTATGCCATTCAGCCCATCACATTATATTTTTGTATTCTATAAACCTATGATTTTATCATCAATCTGAGATGTTTACACAGAATAATTTACACTACCGATCAGGTTGTGGAAGCTTTTCCTTGTAAGGCTGAAGAGTTCATCTATATTTTTATATCCGGTCATTTGAAGGAACTCATGGTTTGCATACAGGAGTTCATCATCATCTTTGTCCGCTCTGTATATGATAAATGCACCCGGAAGGTGTTCAGAGATATCCTTGAATGCAAATCCGAGCTGTTTGCGGACTCCTGACCGGAGCCCCTCCCTGTAAGCCATACATCCGTTTTTTCCGTGAAGCTTTATTTCATAAAGTGCTGCATCTGCACAGCGCATAAGCTGTGAACGGCTGGATGCAAAGGTTGGATATTCTGCATATCCGAGAGAAATAAAAAACGGATATTCTTTTCCCTTACATGAAAATGTCTTTGGAAGCTTGGTAAATTGCAGCAGCAGTTCTCCCGCTTCTTTATAGGTATGATCCGGCAGAAGAATGCAGAACTCATCGCCACCGTTTCTTCCCAGTAATGTGTTTTTTGGGAAAAAAGCCTTCATGCTATCTGTAAGACTCTTTAGTGCCCTGTCTCCATAGACATGTCCGTAAATATCATTAATAAACTTAAAGTCATCAATATCAAGGAGTGCGGCCACAAAATGCGTTTTTGGATTTTTAGTGATCATCCTTTCGGCTAATTCATCAAATCCATAGCGGTTGTAAATATCGGTGAGAGAATCTGTGTGTGCCAGTATTTGAAATTTGTTTTTATTTTCTTTCGATACTAACCATACCCGGGTAAGACCTGAGAAAAGTAAAACGACAGTAGTAAACATTCCGCCGACGATTATCAGTAATCTAAGGTCTCTCCATCCGCTTTCAGGAGCTACTTCTAATTTCCAGTTCTCTTCCCCTATCGTAAAACCATAAGAAACAGTATGAGTTAATTGGTCGTCTGACTGATAAACAACTTTATAAGTATCGCTCCAGGGAGCGTCGGTTTTTGAGAGTCTGTATTCATATCCGAAATCCGAAAGTGCACTGATCGCATCTGAAAAAATGTCAGGAACACGCAGGATAACAATGGTAAATCCCCAGAAATATTCCTGGTTGTTTTCATCTTTCAGGTAGACTGGATTGCGGACAGCAATTCCACAGCCGCCCCGTTTTAAATCGAAAGGACCTTGTGTAATGATCACGTGATTGTCTCTTGCGTAACAGGAAATTTTGCTGCGATCTTTATCCTGGAGCAGATCGATCTTACTCGCTTCCGTTCCCTCAGAAGGATAAATATCTGTTACATTACCATCCGGAGCAAGCTGTATGCTTTCAATAACGTCAGACATAATATTTTCCGCAATTGTGTCAAACTGACTGATCTTTCCGTTTTCACTGATCAGGACCTGCTTTAGCGTATCTGTGATCGCAATTCCATTTGTAATCTCATTTTTTATACGTTCGCCGTAGGTTGTTGCATTTAATTGTGCTTTTATGTGTTGTTGTTCAGTTTCATGTGAGTCTATTTTGTATACAATTAAACCAACAAGGCATATGCCCAGTAAAAAAACGATAAGAGGTACAATTGTTTTTTTCTTCACCTGGTTCACCTCGTTTTATTAGTTTCGCAATAAAATATTATATCATAGAAGTGAAAAAATAGAATGATTTTTTGCGTTAAAGTGATATTGTTTTTTTTATGTACAATGGAAATATGACCAGAGGGTGAAATATAGTATACAATTGAGGATTATATTGGAAAGAGTACTGAAAAAACCTCGCGGTTTTGTAGGGTATATGATATACTGTTCTTTATAAGTAAATATCTTATCGGAATTCACGGAGGATCTGACCGATGCTGAATAAAAAAGATTTTTTAAAATATGCATCAAAATTAGCATTTCCGATCATGATCCAAAATCTGATCGGAACATTAGTAAATGTTGCGGATACTGTAATGCTAGGATATGTAAGCCAGACTGCCATGTCAGCTTCATCTCTTGCCAACCAGTACACATTTATTCTTTTCTGTTTGTATTATGGTATGGCTACAGGTACTTCGGTTTTATGTGCCCAGTACTGGGGAAAGGGTGATAAAAAGACAGTAGAAAAGATTCTCGGCCTGGCGGAGCGGATCTCACTGATCGTTTCTCTTGTATTTTTCGTTATCTCCTTTTCCATGCCGACTACGATCATGAAGATTTTTACAAACAGTCCGGATACGATTGCTGCCGGCAGCGAGTATTTGAAGGTGGTCTCATTTTCCTTTATGTTTATGGGCTTCTCTCAGGTTTTCATGAGTGCCCTTCGAAGTGTCGGAAAAATAATGCTGCCTTCTGTTACATACATTGTATCGCTTTGCGTCAATGTATTTTGTAATGCCACCTTTATCTTTGGCCTGTTTGGACTTCCAAAGCTTGGTGTTACCGGTGTTGCCCTTGGTACTGTTATTGCCAGGATCGCAGAGGTATTGATCTGTCTCATCTATTCATTAAACAGCTCCGATGTCAGATTTCGGATAAAATATTTCTGTGCGAAATCCGGTATTCTGTTCAGGGACTTTATGAAAATTGCTTCTCCGGCTGTGATAAATGATGTTGTCTGGAGCTTTGCCAGTTCAGCGTTCGCAGCGATCCTTGGCCACATTGGCGATGATATGGTTGCTGCAAATGCAGTTGCTGTTATGGTGGTAAACATTGGTGCCATCGCCTGTCGCGGTTTTGCCAACGCTACTACCATCATTATCAGCCAGGAGCTTGGTAAAGATCACAAGGATACAGCCAGAGAATATGGGAAACGTATGCTGAGAATAACAATTATCGTAAGTCTCATCGGATGTGCCATTATTCTGGCAGTCCGCCCTATGATACTGGACTTCTACCGGGATAAACTGACAGAGACAGCCATTTATTATCTTGGTATTTTTATAATCATGACAACCTGGCGTCTTGTAGGAGAGGGTATCAATACCTGTCTTATATGCGGATGCTTCAGAGGAGGTGGCGATTCCAGGTTCGGAATGATCGTAGATTCCATATTTATGTGGCTTGTTGCAGTTCCTCTCACCTTCCTTGCAGCATATGTTTTAAAACTGCCGCCTGTCTGGGTATATTTTATAATGACCCTGGATGAGTTCGAAAAAATGCCTGTGGTGTTCATCCACTATTTCAGAAATAAATGGCTTACGAACATTACCAGAGATTTTGACTGATTATGTAACTAAGCAGGAGGCTTTTATAGAAATGAAATACTTTGAGGCAAAAATGTCTTATCCTCAATTTTTAAAATATCTGGTTCCATCAGTGCTGACCATGATCTTTTTATCATTTTATACAACGATAGATGGATTTTTTGTATCACGGTATGCAGGCTCTGACGCGCTTGCAGGAATTAATATTGTTATTCCGATCACCTGTGTTATTTTCGGAACATCTGTCATGCTTGCAACGGGATCAGGTGCCATCATAGGAGAGCGGATGGGACAAAAAAAGAGAACAGGAAGCAAATGAGATATTTACTTTTATCACGATCGTGCTGTTCGTACTTTCAGTTGCTTTTACAGCTGTGGGAATCCTTTTTCTGAAACCGATCTGTATTTTTTTAGGAAGCAGTGAGCGCCTGATGGAGCATGTGGTGCCATACGCATTTGTCATATTTTTAGGATCGGTTTCGATGTCATTCAAGCTATTTTTTGAATATCTTGTGAGGACGGATGGGAGATCGTACATCGGAATGATCATGTCTCTGACAGGTCTGGCTTTTAATATTGTTTTCGACTATATTTTTGTGGCTGTATTCAGACTGGGAACGCTTGGAGCTGCATGGGGAACATTTCTCTCCATTACAGTAAGCATGTTGATCGGCTTTATCTATTTTCTGAAATACAGCCATATAAGGTTTTGCAGACCGAAGACCGACATGAGTGTTCTTCTGAAATCCTGCACCAATGGAAGCAGTGAAATGCTGACGGAGATGTCTACCGGGATCACTACATTTTTATTTAATCTTATTATCATGCAATATTTTGGTGAAGATGGAGTTGCGGCTGTGACGATCATTATGTATATTTACTATTTCTTCATCGCTTTTTATATGGGAATTGCCGTTGCAGCAGCTCCGATCATAAGCTATAATTATGGCTCTGAAAATCATGATAAGATCAGAGAAATAACACGATATAGTTTTATTACGATTGCCATCAGTTCAGTATTGATCCTTACAGTATCGCTTGTATTTGGAAAACAGATCATCCATTTATTCGTCGGGAACGGAAATGTATTTACATTGACATGGGATGGCCTGAAGCTGTTTAGTCCGGTTTTCCTGTTTATTGGTTTAAATGTATTTCTTTCCGGATATTTTACTGCCCTGGGAAAAGGTTTTATTTCGGCATTGATCTCATCAATGCGTTCTTTGATCCTGGTGGCTGTGTTCATATTGATCCTGCCAAAGCTTATAGGGGTTGCAGGCATCTGGATGACGATGCCGCTGGCAGAAGCCGTGACTATTTTCATGGCGGTTTATCTGTATCGAACATACGGAAAAAGTTTCATGCAGGAAAATTCCAGAGCCACGTCTTAATGATATTTTGCAAAATTCTAACGAAAAAGAGGCCGTACTTGACGGCCTCTTTTTCGTTATGGCTTTATCATGTCCATGCCATGGGAGTATTTATAACTCCTGTGGAGATATTTCCAGGTATTCATAGGATGGCTGGAAATCATGGCTGTCACACTGACAGTAATATTGGGTAAAAATACGTTCTATGATGTCCGGGATATGCGTTTCGTCAGGCTCAAACAGTATGATGAGATACTGCAGGGAACTGTAGCGTGTACAGATATCCACACGGCGGATATTCTGCCGGATGGCCTGTTCCATATACTCCAGAGCCTGCTCAATGGATTCGATATCAGGAACTGTATCCACAAGTGTCTCGATGGTGATCATCGCCAGATAACATCTGCACTGGCTGCGTGTGACAAGCTGACTCATGTATTCATACTGTCGTGCGAAATCCCGGTAATTCAGATCAAGAGCACCTACATAGATGCCGCTTTTCTGAAGGGACTCTGCCACAAGCGCCAGATCCTTTCCGGAACCGGATGCCGCAAGAGTGCTGCGGTCGATCTGCTGGTAGAAAAAGAACTGGTTTTTGCCGTTTTGTTTTACGTAATACAGAGCTTTATCTGCTTTGGAATAGCAGTCCTCAAAGGAATCATCGGTGCTGCACAGACACAGGCCTGCGGACAGTGTGGCAAACCGGAGTTCCGGATCATCGGTAGTGATGGTGTGAAATTTCTGGAACAGATCGTCCATCTGCAGAGATAGGGAATCAGGATCTGTGTCCGGAAGGAACATCAGGAATTCATCTCCGCCAAGTCTGCAGGAAATTCCCTGATCTGCCCGTTTCTGAAGCAGCTTTCCAAGACATTTCAGTGCACGGTCGCCGGCTTTGTGGCCATAGATGTCGTTGATCTTTTTCAGGTTGTCCATATCAAGGAATACCAGACATCCATCATGTGTCTGCATAAATTCCGCGGTAAGACGTTCGCCCAGGTTACGCATGGGAAGACCGGTAAGGAAATCATAGCTTTTTGCGTCTTCCTGACTTTTTATGGTGGCCATTATGTCCGAGATGAATTTGCTGACGGTAAGCTGCATATCCGGAAGGTTATAGGTGTCCGGTTCTTCCTGGGAAGGATCCCACTGAGGCAGCCGTTTTTCATTGAGCAGTTTCAGAAAAATGTCTGTGATCTCCGGGTCGAACTGTGTACCACGGTTTTTGCGGAATTCTTCGTAAACAACCTCCGGTGGAAGCGCATTACGGTAGATTCGGCGGGAGTTCATGGCATCGTAGCAGTCGGCAACAGCCACGATCCGGGCATGGATGGGGATTTCTGTTCCGGCCAGCCCGTCCGGATAGCCTTTTCCGTCATAACGTTCATGGTGACTTCTTGCGATTTCTGCCGCATGCGGGATCAGGGTTATATCCTTCAGGATCTCGGCGCCGATGACGGTGTGTTTTTTTATAAGATTGTATTCATCATCGGTCAGCTGTGCCGGTTTGTTCAGGAACGGATCCGGGATACCGATCTTTCCGATGTCGTGAAGGTGAGTAGCCCGTTTCAGATTCAGGATCTCCTCCGGTGTCCAGCCCAGCTCCTCTGCGATCAGGGCCGCATATTGTGCAACCCGGTAGGAATGACCGCGGGTGTACGCATCCTTTGCCTCAATGGTGGTGGAAAGGGTCTGTATCATCTGCAGAGACATTTTTTCATTCTGTTCCTGGTTTTTGCGGATTTCGCTTTGCTGGCGTTTCAGTTCTATATCCTGGACATTTTTGATGGCTCTTACAATATTGACAAAGAGCAGGATCAGCATGCCGGCGCCCACAAACAGTCCGGACATTAATGTGACAAAGTATACGGAGGTTGCCTCAACGGCAATACACAGGATCGCTGCCAGCAGACCAATGAGCAAAAGCCGGTCGGCCTTGTTTTTTTCGGTGCGTATATATTGGAAAAGGTGTACAAATATTGTGGCAACGGTGATCGCCAGGATTCCGTGACTTACAGGCATGGTTTCGATATAATCTGCGATACCTGCAGCAGTGAGGATCGTACAGACTGCAAAGTTTATCATTGCGATGCTTCCAAGACAGACATAAAATCTGTGATGCAGCCCTTTCTGGAGACTGTCCGCAAAAAAACAGGATCGGGAGCGGACACAAAAGGATCATAACGAAGCACAGAGATCCGAGAGCGGAAGCGTTGGGGACCAGGAACTGACGGAGCTTGGATTCACCCAGCATCCAGACGGCGCCCATAACCATGCACCATCCAAGATATTCCGTGTCAAATCGTGTATGATAGACCAATCCCAAAGCGAAACTGAACAGGATCGTGACGATTCCGGCAAACAGGATAAAAAAAGCAATGTAGGTTTCCAGTCCGTATCTGCTGAAAATATATATCCAGATATCTGCCTTGTTTCCGCAGTAAACAGGATTGACAACTCCGGTGTAATTGGAGGTGTAGGTGGTCAGTTCAATACGGAGCTCTTTGCCGGCATCGGACGCATAAACCGGGCAGAAAACATAACGGCTGGCGGAGTTTTTGCCCACAAGCCTTGTTTTATGCGTGGAGTAGCTGGTCCTGAGGTTGTCCTCTACATAAAAATTCACATCCTGCAAGGAAGAACGGATGGCAAAGCAGGTATCTGTAAGATCATCGGGAAGCTGGATGGTGAGGACCATCGTGTCACCGACGGGAACCTTGTAGGTGCCCGGAACGGAGATTTCCTGGGTGGTTCCATCCGGTTTCTGCCAGGTAACGGTACCGGAATAGATCACAGAGGCTGCTGAGGTGTCGGAAGAACGTTCATCCGCACCAAAGATCTGCATAAAAATGAACCAGCCAAGGATGGCGAACATCAGAATATAAAAGAAATATCTTTTTCCCTGGTTAAAGGTGTCGGTTTTTTCTTTCATGGCAATATGCCTCCTTGTAATGGGAAAGGAGTGTTTTGTAAATTGAAAAACTCCTTTAGATCGATTATACCAGACCGGAGTGGAAAAATCAGTATAAACAGACTAAGACGGGTAATTTGGTAAGATTTTACCAAATTTTTTATGAATTCGGTGGTATTATATAAAGCGGATAGAAAACATATCCGATGCATCTGCGTGCAGGATATGGTACAATGGGTAAATGTGGAGTATGACATGCAAAACATGATATATGCAGAATAAAGGATCAGAATAAAGAATGAGAGTAAAGCGACAGGAGGAAGGATTATGAGTAAGATCGTAAATATCACATCAAAAGAGGACAAAGATCAGAAGCTGCAGGACATTGCAAACTCACTGGAAGAGCTGAAGGATGTAATGGCTGAAGTGATAGAAGCCTATGAGGAAGAAAATGCGGACAGCCGGAAGATGGACACGCTGACAGAGGCACTGGATGCGCTTGAGGACGCTTATGAGGCTGTTAACGATGTGCTGCTTGAGGAAATCTGATCATGCAGTATAAGGTTCTGAAGATAGAAGAAGACATGGATTTCGGCTGTGAAGAGCGGCAGCCGGGTGAAGCACTTATGTCAGTAGTGCTGATGGAAGATGAAAATGGAAATGAAACGAGTCTGCGACATGATGACGGCCTCCTGTATGAAAGAGATATCAATGAGGGAGATCTTGTTACCATGGACGGTCAGCATCAGCTGTGGAAATTGTAAAACAGAAGGGACGTACATCGTTGGATTTTGTCATGACTGCGCTGTTTGTGGTTATGTTCATTGATCAGTGGGAAGATGCACAAGATCATAAGCCGGCGCTGGTCGGAATTGTATGCTCTGTAATTTGCCTGGTGATCTTTGGAAGCGGGAAGTTTATCCTTCCGTCAATGGCATCGATCGTTTTATGCTTCCTGGGAATGAAGAAGCATGAGGAGAAGAGAAAAAAGAACGTATACAGAAGTCAGGAGAATATTAGGCATGACAGTTGGGATATAGCCGGACAGGAGGGATAAGGAATGACTATGACAATAACACAGCAGATCATAACGGTTGTGGTAGTGGTCCTGGGGACTATGACAACGCGATTTTTGCCGTTTATCATATTCCCGGAAGGAAAGGAACCGCCGGCTGTGATCACCTATCTGGGAAAAGTGCTGCCCTGTGCAGTGATCGGATTGCTGGTGGTATTTTGTCTGAAGGATGTGCCGGAAAGTACGCATTACGGACTGCCGGAGCTGATCGCAATACTGTTCATTGTGGTATTACATAAATGGAAGAAGAGTACATTGCTCAGCATAGGAGGGGGAACGGTGTTTTATATGGTGCTGGTGCAGACCATATTTGGTTAGGCAGAAATATGTGAAAAACAGAAAATGAAAAGCTAAGGCAGGATACGATAACCGTATCCTGTTTTTTTGATTGCTGCAGTAATTTATGAAAATGCTGTAGATCAGATAAGCAGGCGCAGGATTGTATGTAAAGGTGCAATAAGCCGTGAAAAGAAGCGAGTGGTCGTGAAAATGAGTGCGTCCGCAAGGGACGCACAGATGTATTTCCTTGTTCCTGGAAAATACAGAGAAAATATGCCGGGAGCAGAGGAATCTGTAATTGTAACAGAACAACGATACCCCTTACTTGTCTGTGAATCCGATTGCACAGGTCTAAAAGCCTCAGCGTAGCTGGAAGCAATAAATAGTGTGTGTGGAATGGTGTGTTATGAAAATAACAAAAATGAGTAACTTTTGCTCTCACAATGGAATAAAAAACGACAAGACACTATGCAGTTTTATGGCTGTAAATGCATGCGTTTCAAGAGTTTATACAGGGAACATGGAATACCATGAAATGTGAATAAATTAACACATAATTTTGAAAATATACTTAAAATATAACCATACTATATTAACAAAATTAAAAATAAATGATAATATGTGGCCAGAACAAAACGAGAATGACTAAAATTTTTATGAAATTAAGAATAAAAAGGTAAGCACGAAAGGAGTATCCTAAAATGGCTGAGATCAAAAAAATGGGTTACTGTGTAAACGGTGAGTGGAAAGAGTCAAAGGCAGAGAAATACATGGATGTTACAGATTCCAGTACAGGTGAGGTGATCGCGCAGGTTCCCTGCTGTACACCGGATGAGGTAGAAGAGGCGATCGCTTCCGCACAGGCTGCATTCCCGGAATGGTCCTCACTTTCTCTTGCAAAGAGACAGCAGTATATGTTCAGATGGAGAGATGTTCTTTATGCTCATAAGGAAGAACTTTCCGTACTTTGTGCAAAAGAGCTCGGAAAGAACATCAAAGAGGCAAGAGGAGATGTTCAGAAAGCAATTGAGCCTACAGAAGAGGCATGTGCACTTCCGACAATGATCCAGGGCGATGCTGCAATGCAGGTAACTACAGGATATGATACAGCTACATATCGCAAACCACTTGGAGTAACTGCTGGTATTGTTCCGATGAACTTCCCGGCAATGATCCCATGGGGCTGGATGGTTCCGCTTTCCATTGCATGTGGAAATACAGTAGTACTGAAAGCAAGCTCCCAGACACCACTTACAGCTATGAGGATTATGGAGCTCTTCTATACAGAGGGCGGATTCCCGAAGGGTGTTGTAAACCTTGTGACCTGCAGCCGTGTAGAGGCTGATATCCTTCTTACAGATGAGAGAGTAAAGGCTGTTACATTCGTAGGAACAACAGGTGTTGGTAAACAGGTATATTCCAAGGCAGCAGCTCATGGCAAACGAGTTCAGGCACAGTGTGAGGCAAAGAACCATGCACTTGTACTTGAGGACTGCAACCTTGAGGCTACTGTTAATGCGATCATCAACTCTACATACGGATGCGCAGGTATGAGATGTATGGCTCTTCCGGTTGTATGCGTACAGGATAGTATCGCAGACGAATTTGTTTCACTTCTTAAGAAAAAAAGCAGAGGATATGAAGCTTGGCTGTGCATATGATGAAGATACCGATCTCGGCCCGGTTGTAAATGCAGGTCATAAGGAGAAGATCTGCAACTGGATCCAGAAGGGTATCGATGAGGGTGCGGAGCTTGTACTTGACGGACGTAATGTAGTAGTTCCGGGATATGAGAACGGATTCTTCGTAGGACCGACAATTCTTGATCATGTAACACCTGAGATGACAGTTGGAAACCGTGAGATCTTCGGACCGGTAACCTGTATCAAACGAGTAAAGGATTACGAGGAAGGCATCGCAGTCATGAATGCCAATCCATTTGCAAATGGTTCCTGTATCTTTACACAGAGCGGATATTACAGCCGTAAATTCGCTATGGAGACAGATGGCGGTATGGTAGGAATCAATGTAGGTATCCCGGTTCCGACAGCATACTTCCCATTCTCCGGAAACAAGGATTCCTTCTTCGGTGATCTGCACGTTCTCGGAAAAGATGGCTATCGTTTCTTCACAAGAGCAAAAACAGTTACAACACACTGGTTCGATGAAGCTGCCGGAAAGAGAAAGGTCGGCACATGGGAAGGAAGTACTGAGGCTTAAGAAAGCTTCATAAATAAATTTATGACACTGTAAGGCAGATCGGGTAAGATCTGCCTTTCAGATAAAATCCTCTAATGAAATGAGCATATTCAAAAACGGTGCATCTGCTGGATTTCCGGCAGATGCACCGTTTTTTAGGGCCAATATCCGATTTAATCGATCGTCATAACACGGATGCCGTGCTCCTGGCAGAAGCTGTCGTATTCTTCGGGAAGTGGCTGGTCGGTTACGATGGCGTCCAGCTTTTCCATGGAAGAATAGGTCATAAGCGAGATCCGGCCGAATTTGGAATGGTCTGCAAGAAGGATCATGCTGTTGGCATTCTCTGCAATGGCTTTTTTGGTGATGTATTCCTCGGCGCTGGCATTGGTAAGTCCGCTCTTCATGGTTACACCTGTGCAGGCCATAAAAGCCATGGAAATGTTGTAGGTCTGCAGATAATCATTGATATCCGGTCCTGTGAAGGACAGGGTCTTGCGGTTCAGCTTTCCGGGAACGGAAATGATATCCAGGTTCGGATAGGATGCTGCCTTGTTGAAAATAAGCAGGCTGTTGGTCAGGATCGTACAGTGCTTATCTGCAATAAAATCAACCAGGTTCAGGCAGGTTGTACCTGTATCGATATAGATGGTATCGTCTTCTGCCACAAGCTCTGCGGCACGGCGGCAGATTTCTTTCTTTTCGTCAGGAAAACGTCCGCCGCGCTCTTCGTAAGACAGAAGGGGAAGAGTCTGTGGAGTTTCGAGTGCTGCGACACCGCCATATACTTTCATGATACTGCCACGTTTCAGAAGGATATCGACATCTCTTCTGATGGTGTTTTTGGATACGTTGAATTTCTCACATAATGTATCGAGAGAAGCGTTCTTATGCTCCAGCACATATTCTTCGATCATGTCCAGTCGCTGTGATTTCATAGAGGTCTACCTTCTTTCTATTGGTTAAGTCTTGGTTATATTTTATCATAAAAGAAGGGAGAGATAAAGTGCTTTTATAAGAACATACCAAAAATTATTTCCCTTCAAAAAATATCTTGACGAAATTCTTATTTGAATGTAATATGAAAACGGTTTTCAAATTCAAATCTGCCATGTAAGGTGCAGTTGATAGAAGAGAGTAGGAAATATAATGGAAGAAAAAATGAAATACAGCACCAGGCAGCAGAAAATAATTCTGGAATGCCTGCAGGAATATGGAGATACATTTTATACCATAGATCAGTTTATGGAGCTCCTTCGTGGAAAAGAGATCCAGATCGGAAGGACAACGGTATACAGAGGACTGGAGCGGCTGCAGAAGGAGGGAGCGGTGCTGAAGGTTCCGTCTGTGGAGGGAGCGCCTGCCCAGTATCGTTTTATACGTGATGAGGAGCGGAAGAATTACGGTAAGCTTGTGTGTCTGGAATGTGGGCATACGATTCCTCTGCAGTGTGGATGTATCGATCATTTTGTGGGACATGTGCTGGATGAACACGGATTTGAGATCGATCAGAGCCGGACGATCTTTTATGGATATTGTGACAGCTGCAGGAGGCTAAAAAAATGAATGTTAACAGAGGGAAGATGACAGCGGCAGCAGTTCTGGCGGTGACGCTTCTTGTTGTGGGCGGTGTGACCGGATATGGTTTGTACAGGGCCGGAACGGTGGGACAGCCATTTGTGGAGGATGGCCGACTGAAGGTGATGGCCAGCTTTTATCCCATGTATGATTTTGCCCGGAAGGTAGGGGGCGACAGGATCCAGGTAAAGGATATGGTTCCGGCGGGAACGGAGCCTCATGACTGGGAGCCGGCGGCAACGGATATCCGGAATCTTGAGGATGCAGATGTGTTTGTCTATAATGGTGCGGATCTGGAGCACTGGGCGGAGGATGTACTGGATACTCTGGAGAATCAGGATCTGGTTGTGTCTGAGGCATCGGATGGTGTGGAGCTTCTGGATGGAGGACATGATCATGCTCATGGTGATGAAGGAAAAGATCCTCATGTCTGGCTTGATCCTATGCGTGCAAAGCAGGAAATGAAGAATATCAGGGATGCTTTGGTAAAGGCTGATCCTGGGAACGGTGATTATTATGAAGCAAATTATGAGAAATATGCCGGTGAATTTGATGAGCTGGATCAGGAGTTCAGAGATGGTCTGAAAGGTACGAAGAGCCGGGATATCATAATGGCGCATGAGGCTTTTGGATATCTATGCAATGCCTATGATCTGAAGCAGCTGGCTATCGAAGGGCTGACACCGGATTCAGAGCCTGATCCTGCCAAGATGCAGGAAGTGATCGAGTATGCGAAAAAATACGACATCCATACCATATTTTTTGAGGAGCTGGCAAGTCCCAAGGTGGCGAAGACAGTGGCGAAGGAAGTGGATGCGGTGACGGCTGTGTTGAATCCGATCGAGGGATTAAGTGAGGAGGATATAGAGGCCGGAGAGGATTATTTTTCTGTGATGAGGAAGAATCTGGAGGCACTCAGGAAGGCATTGAACTGAAGGTGCAGGACAGTAGCTGTAACAAAAATGGAGAAATTATGGGAATTTTGATAGAAAATCTTTCGTTTCACTATACAGGGACACCTGTGCTGGATCAGGTGAACCTGGAGGTGAAGGATGGCGATTATGCCATCCTTACCGGTGAAACCGGAAGTGGAAAAGTACATTTCTGAAGCTTCTTCTGGGCGAACTGAAGGCGCAGGAGGGAAGTATCACTGTAAATGGAAAAGATATTTCTGCCACATTCGGAAAGGGAGATCTGGGATATGTTCCACAGAACAGTATCAGCAGAAACCAGAATTTTCCGGCGACTGTGGAAGAGATCATGATGACAGGTGTGTATTCCTCTTCCTGGAAGGCACGTTTCCGGGCAAAAAAGAGATCCGCGTTTGAAAGCCGCACTTGCGGAAATGGAAATGGAAGAGTTCTGGAAAAGAAGGATCGGAGATCTTTCGGGAGGACAGCAGCAGAGGGTTATGCTGGCACGTGCACTGGCGGGAAAACCGAAGATCCTGATCCTGGATGAGCCTACCACAGGAATGGATATGGTTTCTGTGAAAACACTTGCAGAAGTTCTGAGGAAGCGGAATGAGGAACAGGGGCTGACGATCCTTATGGTTACTCATGGAAATTCCGGTGAGTTTAAAGGAGCAAACCGGTTCTTTAAAGCGGAAGAGGGGAGGATCGACGAAGTATGAGTATTTTACAGTATGGATTTATGCAGAGGGCTTTTCTGGTGGGAATCCTTCTGGCTGTGATCACGCCCTGCATCGGGATCACCATTGTTCTGAAACGGATGTCCATGATCGGAGATGCGCTTTCCCATTCTTCACTGGCCGGTGTTGTGCTGGGACTGATACTTGGAGTGAATCCGGTAGCCGGTGCAGTAGTGATGTGCATCGTAGCTGCTCTTGGAATTGAGGCTATCCGCAAAAAAATCCCGCGTTATTCGGAGGTGGCGATCTCCATCGTCATGTCTGCCGGGATCGGACTGGCCGGTGTGCTGTCCGGCTTTGTGGAAAACGGTGCCAGTCTGAACAGCTTTTTGTTCGGAAGTATTGTGTCCATCAGTGAAGGAGAGCTGGCGCTGGTAGTTGTGATCAGTGTGCTGGTACTGGCAGCAGTGCTGTTTTTTTACAGGGAACTGTTTTATATCGGCTTTGATGAAAATGCGGCAAGGATCTCCGGTGTTTCCGTGCGGAATATTAATTTTCTTTTTACTATTCTGACGGCTCTGACAGTTTCCATTGCGTCCCGTACAGTAGGAACCCTGATCGTTTCCTCCATGCTGGTAGTTCCGGTGGCGTGTGGGATGCAGATGGCAAAAAGCTATAAGGGTACACTGATCTGTGCCATTATCGTGGCGGTATGTACCACCATTGCCGGACTGTTTCTTTCCTATTATGCCGGACTGAAACCAGGTGGAATGATCGTTCTTCTTGAGGTTGCGTGGTTTGTAGTTGTGATGACAGTGAAAAGTTTTAACAAATAAAACACATTTTTCCCACAAAGTAAACACAATTAACCCATATACTTTGAAGCATCAAAAGGAAACAGAGAAGAATTTTTTCCTAGGGAGGACTTAACCATGAACAATAACAGAAAATTAAAAATAAAGAAAATGATGAAAAAGGGTGCAACCATCAGCCTGTGTGCAGTACTTGCCGGCGGCATTGGAGTTGGTGCATATGAAGGTATAAATTATTTCTCCGGTGCACAGTCCGTACAGGCGGCAACCGACAGCTCCGAGAATCTGACTCTTATGAAGTCTGATAAAAAATCAAATAAAGACAGCGAAGATACAGAGGATACAAAATCCTCCGATACAAAGGGCAGTCTGGATGTATCAGATGTTGCTGAGAAGGCAATGCCTTCTGTAGTTGCCATCACAACCAAGTCCGTTCAGGAGGTTCAGGATTATTACAGCATGTTTGGTTCCCAGTATGCGCCGAGCCAGGAGCAGGAAGTTGAAGGAAGCGGTTCCGGTATTATCATCGGAAAAACAGATTCTGAGCTGCTGATCGCCACAAACTATCATGTTGTGGATGGTGCCGATACCTTGTCCGTTGCCTTTGCAGATGGTAATGCTTATGAGGCTACGGTAAAGGGCTTTGATGAAAGCGAGGATCTTGCAGTTGTTTCTGTTGCAACGAAGGATGTTTCGGATGATACAATGGATGCAATTTCTGTTGCAAAGATCGGAAGCTCTGATGATCTGAAGATCGGTGAGCAGGTTGTTGCCATTGGTAATGCACTTGGCTATGGCCAGTCCGTTACTACTGGTATTGTCAGTGCTAAGAACCGTAAGACAGATGCATCAGGACAGATCGAGGGTGATTCTACAGATAACAGCAGCAGTATCAACAAGGGCGTGAACCTGATCCAGACAGATGCGGCTATCAATCCCGGTAACAGTGGCGGTGCGCTTCTGAATATGGATGGTGAGGTTGTTGGTATTAACTCTTCCAAGCTTGCTTCTACTGAGGTTGAAGGTATGGGGTATGCCATTGCAATTTCTGATGTTGCGGATTCTCTTGAGAACATGATGAATGCCAAGGCAAGAGATAAAGTGGATAATCATGGTATTCTTGGTATCACAGGCAGTACAGTAAGTACGGAGGCAGTACAGATTTATGGTATCCCGCAGGGTGTATTTGTTTCGAAGGTAACCGAGGGCGGCCCTGCCGATGATGCAGGTATTACCAAGAATATGGTCATTACAGAGTTTGATGGTAAAACGATCACCAGTATCGATCAGCTGATTGAGCTGCTTCAGTATTATGAGCCGAAGGAAAAGATCGATGTGACGGTTGCAGTTCTGGATGGTAATGAATATAAGGAGAAGACACTTACTGTAAAACTTGGTAAAGATGACAGTTCCAGCAAGGATAGCAAGGACAGCTCTGAGGATAGCATGTCCCAGGATTCCCAGGATGCAGATATCCCAGATATCCAGGGAGGACAGGATGACTCCGATCAGGGGGATGCAGATGCATTTGCTGATGATGGAGAAGCCAGCCTGTTTAGAGATTTTGAGCAGAATGGCTTGTATGACTGATCATGCCCTAAATTATAGATGGAGAGCATTTTCGAGGTGAAGAACCGCAATCAGTTCATCCCCTCCATGAATCCGCAGGAAAGAAACCAGAAATACAGCGGATGGAAAGACGCAGTAGAAAAAGTTCTCGTATAATAAAACGGGAAGCTTCAGGCAGCGGCAATTGCTTGACCCATGTGTATGTCAGATTATAATAAAATAACAGGCATTTCCGGATGCATTCCAGATGTATCGGAAATGACGGAAAGCCGGTCTTTGCCAGTATCATGTGCAGAGGCCGGCAAAAGTTATATTCAGAGATAAATGATCATCCATTTGCAGTAGCTGTGCAGTGGCATCCGGAGATGATGTATGATTCTTCAGAACAGCTGAAGCTTCTCCGGGCATTTGTGGAGGCAGCAGGGAAGGAGACGGAAGCATGAATATTTGTATCTATGGAGCGTCCAGCGCAGAGCTGAAAAAGATCTATTATGAGAAAACGGAAGAGCTGGGACAGCTGATGGGAAAGCGAGGACACGGCCTTGTTTTCGGAGGTGGAAAAGAGGGGCTGATGGGGGCGGCAGCCCGGGGTGTTGACAGAGAAAAAGGCTATATCCTGGGTATCGCACCGAGATTTTTTGACCAGCCGGGAGTGTTGTATGAGCATTGTACAGAGTTCATTTTTACTGAAAATATGCGTGAGAGGAAGCACCTGCTGGAAAGCCGCTCGGATGCGACTATCGTGGTACCTGGGGGAATTGGTACTTATGAGGAGTTTTTTGAGATTCTGACATTGAAGAGTCTGGGACGGATCGACAGGCCGATCGTTCTTTATAATATTCAGGGATATTACGACAGCATGCAGGCACTCCTGGAATACACAGCCGGGGAAAAATTTATGTCCAGAGATGTTGTGGGTATGTGCCGGTTCATGAAAGACCCGGAGGAGATCTTGGATTATATTGAGAATTACCGGAATTATGGGGGAAGGCTATAAATAAAATACAGTACGGCTGATACAACAGCCCTGTATATAAGATCGTGCAAAGGGGATTTTTACAGGAGAAGGTATATTTTATGAGGAAAATAATGTTAAATGGCCAGTGGGAGCTGGCGGAAGCAGGAAATGACAGATTATGTGAGGTACAGGTTCCGGGATCTGTGCTTTCCGGGTTCTATGGTGCCGGGAAGATCGAAGATCCTTTTTACCGGACAAATGAGGATGTGACAAGGGAACTGTTCCGGAAGGATTATGAATTCAGCAGAACATTTGTGGCTGCAGAGGATATCCTGAAAGAAGAAAAAATAATACTGGTCTGTGAGGGGCTGGATACTCTTGCAGATATTTATATCAATGGGCAAAAAGCCGGATCTGCAGATAACATGCATCGTACCTGGAAGCTGGATGTGAAAGAATTTCTTCATTCCGGGGAGAATCAGATCCGGATCGTATTCCGGTCGGTATTCAAGTATATCGAAGCTTATGAGTATGAAGATAATAAAGAGATCCACTATGTTCCCTGCGGTGGAATGAAAGGAAACCAGCTGATCCGGAAGGCTCATTGTATGTTTGGATGGGACTGGGGCCCCCAGACCATTGATGCCGGGATTTTTCGGGATATTTATCTGGAAGCATACAGTCATCCGAGAATTGAGGATGTGAAGATCACACAGGTGCATGGGGATAATGCTGTGGATGTGTGTACAACTGTGGCTGTAAGCGGAAATGCTGTGGATAAGTGTCAGGTGAGGGTGACGATCCAGGAGGATGCAGAGAGCGTCTGTGGACATAGAACAGGTGCTAACGACCGAAAAACGGAAGCCCATGTATGCAAAGTGGGGGAGACTGTATCAGCGAATAATAATCCAGCAGTGCTGACATCCTCAATCCACAACCCGAAGCTCTGGTGGCCAAACGGCTACGGCGATCAGTCGTTATATAAAGTTCAGGTGGAACTTCTGGACGAGGATGGCACAGTTCTGGAAACCATAACGAAGCGCATCGGTCTCCGTACCCTTACCATCAGCCAGGAAAAAGATCTCTGGGGAAAAGAGTTCGCGTTCTGTGTCAATGGCGTGAAAATTTTTGCCATGGGGGGAAATTATATTCCGGAGGACTGCATCTATTCCAGGATCACACCGGAGGTCCAGAAGTATCTTCTGGAATCCTGCAAACGTGCCAATTTTAACTGTGTCCGTGTGTGGGGCGGCGGTTATTATCCTTCGGATCATTTCTATGATCTTTGTGATGAGATGGGACTGATCGTATGGCAGGATCTGATGTTCGCATGTAATGTTTATGATCTTACAGAAGAATTTGAAGATAATATCACGAAGGAGATCACGGAAAATGTAAAACGTCTCCGTCATCATGCATCCCTTGGCCTGTGGTGCGGAAACAATGAGATGGAGTCTGCCTGGGATCACTGGCCGGAGGTACAGAGTGAGTCGAAATATCTCCGTGCGGACTACATAAAAATGTTTGAGTATGTGATTC
>ENA-OQBV01000638-OQBV01000638.1-human-gut-metagenome-genome-assembly--contig:-NODE-638-length-19332-cov-2.767977_pt1 | contig 19332 bp, 22 predicted proteins | sample MGYA00242750_ERZ504559 | MGnify/ENA primary metagenome ERZ504559 (study PRJEB26092, sample SAMD00036230) | human gut metagenome | host: Homo sapiens | study: EMG produced TPA metagenomics assembly of... | reverse complement strand
GATTTTTTTTGAATCATCTGAAAAGTTCAAAAATTTTGTACTTTAATCAAAAGTTCCTCAAAGACTCCTGTATCAAATGTAAGCCCTCTTGATGCGCCTGCTTTTGAAATAGGTTCTAAGTTCTGCATCTTTCAGGGACTGGCTTCAAGCACCATGGCATCACGCTTGAGAAGTTTGACTAAACGACGCTTTTCCATCTAGCTTTCCTGCAGACATCAAGACAAGACGTGTTGTTTTCAACAGGAGACTCAAGATAATTTTCAAGGCGCTTCAACTCTTTCTCATCCAGATATGATTTTTTAGCAGTAGTCATATCTGCGAAATGATCAAAAATAACCACCTTCTCATCTGCAAAAAAAGGCATGCTTTCTATATCGAGCTCAGCATCTTGATAATCAGTCTCAGACATATCAAAATAAGAATAGGTTAAGTCACTCGGATCAAAACCAATTTGTTTTAAAAATTTTTCTTTAGCTTGACTATACTGCCCTAAATCCTCGCCCGCTAAGACCGTTATCATGGGGAGCTTTTCTTTGGACAGCTTTTCAATCGTTTCCATAGCAATCATGGTTTTATTATAACAGAATTTTCACCATAACAAAAAGCCCACCACCAAAGTGATGAACTTTACTTTATTAACCAGAGTTACGAAGACCTGTTGCAATACCATTGATAGTAATGTGAATAAGGCTAATTTCGTCATCGGTCAAATCATTGTTACGAAGACGTTTAATCAATTCAATTTGGATGTAGTTCAAGACATTGAAGTATGGCAAACGGAAGTCCAAACTTGCTTTAAGCGATGGACTCTCATCAAGGAAGCCATCATGTTTTTCAATGGCAAGAATAACATCCTTAGTCATCTGCCACTCATCCAAAATAATATTGAAGACACTGCGTACTTCTTCACTCTCTGCCAATTGTGCATAGTGGAAGGCGATATTCATGTCTGATTTTGAAAGCACCATGTCCACGTTTGACAAAAGTGAACGGAAGAATGGCCATGTTTCAAACATATGTTGAAGTTTCTCGAGGTTGCCTTCTTCAGCTTGGATAAAGCGATTAAAGGCAGAACCCACACCATACCAACCTGGGAACATGATACGATTTTGTGACCATGAGAATACCCAAGGAATCGCACGAAGACCAGAAATCTCAGTAATTGTCTTACGAGCCGCTGGACGAGAACCGATATTCAAACTTGAGACTTCTTTAATAGGGCTTGCTTCAAAGAAGTAATCATAGAAATGTTCGTTTCCAAAGACAAGATCACGATAGATAACATTAGAATCATGAACAATACCGTCCATAATTTCACGGAAATCAACCAATTCATCTGGGTCGGCAATTTGACGTGTTACCATACGGTCAAGGGCAGCTGAAACAAGCATTTCAAGATTGTAGTAGGCAGCATCCTTATTACCATATTTATTACCGATAACTTCACCTTGCTCAGTCAAACGGATACGGTCCTTAATGGTACCAAATGGTTGAGACGTAATAGCATCGTATGATGGGCCACCACCACGACCGACAGTACCACCACGGCCATGGAAGAAGGTAATCTTAATGCCACGCTCTTCACCAATCTTAGTCAACTCATTTTGAGCTTTGTAAAGCGTCCAACCTGAAGACAAGTAACCACCATCTTTGTTAGAGTCTGAGTAACCCAACATGATTTCTTGGTAGTTGTTACTATTCTTGATCCAACGTTTAACGATATCATAACCAAGATATTGTTTCATGATATCATTAGAGTTTTCCAAGTCTTCGATAGTTTCAAAAGTGGAACAATTTGGACACGCGCACGTTCAGTATCAACCAAACCAACTTCTTTAAGAAGGATAGCCAACTCAAACATATCAGAAACGCTCTCAGTGTGAGAAATGATATGTTGTTTGATGACATCTTCACCGATATAGTCTTTCAAGAGACGAGCAGTGCGGAAGATTGCCAATTCTTTTTCAAGTGTTTCAGACTTAGGCACATTAGTTGATGACAAGGTACGAGGATCTTCTTGCAATTCTTTAAGAAGAACAGCAACCTTTTCAACCTCTGTTAATTCACTATAGTTATCAACAATATTTGCAGATTTAAGCAACTCTGCTACACATGCTTCATGAACACTTGAATCTTGACGCATATCGATTGTAGCAAGATAGAAACCAAAGACTTCTACAGCTTGAAGAAGCTCTTCGAAATCACCTGAAATCAAGACAGCATCGTCGTTTTCAAGAAGTGAATTTTTGATTGCCAAAAGATCATCATGGAAGGTATCTGCTGTTTCGTAGAATTCTGTTGTTTGTTGTGAGACAGCTTGAAGACTTTGGCTGAGACGTTGTTGCACGTAATCAGCTACTACTTCACCTGTTGAAGCTGAACCCAGACGAACATTTTCAGAAAGGCGTTTAGCAACTCTTTCCTTGCTGAAGTTTCCTTCTTTAAAGAAAAGAAGTGTCTGAATCAACTTAGACTGGATGTAACTGAAAGCACGACGGTAAGGTTCATTTTCACGATAAACAGATGTATCTGGAGAATGTTTCGCCATCTCTGCTACTGTATCTGAAACCTCAGTCAAGCGTGATGAGAGGGAGAATGAACGGTAAAGATTATCAACTTTTTCGATATAGTAGTTGAGGATAACTTCACTTTGCAATGTTGCAGAAAGTTTAAGAGTTTCTGCTGTTACAAATGGGTTCCCGTCACGGTCACCACCAATCCACATACCCATAGTAATAGGTGTTGGATTGTCAAGTTCAATACCTTTTTCAACCGCTAAACGTTTGAATTCATGCGATAAGTTCGTAATCGCCTTAATCAATGAGGAGTTGTAATACTCCATAACGTTAGTGATTTCGTTTTTAACCTTAAGTTTTTTCTCACGAATGATATCTGTTTGCATCATAATTTCTACATAACGACGCAAATCTGCATACCATTTATCCTTGTTAATAAGACCAGCCTTAACATCACGATGCTTACGGAGAAGTTCGTGAATGTGGTTAGTCAATTCAAGCATAGTTTTACGTTGAACCTGAGTTGGGTGAGCTGTCAATACTGGCACGACATTGACATGTTCAAGAATGTCACGTGCATTATCACTTTCAGCGACAACATCAAAGGTTTCAGACAACTTACCTAGATAAGATTCATCAATATTGTTCTTGTGGTTGACTTCATAAGCCAAATCCACGTCCTCAGAGATATTAATCAAGAGAGGTAACAAAGAGAAATAACGTGATGCAACGACCATATCGTCATTTGTCATTTCTGAAATGGCTTGTGTAAGGGCCACATAGTCACCTTCATCATAAAGTTCAACCAAATGTTGGATAGTTGTGAGACCTTGCTCTCCAGCCATGCCTCGTGTTGCATCATCCAACAATTCTTTCAAGATACCAACTTCTTCAGAGATGATTTCCTGGTTGTTACTGCTTTCCAATTTGTTAAAAGCCAAACCGTATTCTCCTTACTTTATGTAGTACCCTTTTATCATATCACTTTTAAAACAAAAGTAAACTATTTTCCTTTAAATCGTCAGTTATTTTGCAATTTTCCGACTTTTTCAAACAATTTTTTAAAGTCCATTTCCGAACTTTATTAAAAAAATGACTCTGAAACAGGGTTCAGAATCTTAATTATACTTTTCTTGATAAAATTTGATTTCATCGCCATCTTCAACCTTAAGTTGGTTGGCTGCTTTTTCACCAAGTTTCCCATTGACATCAAACATCCAATAAATGCCCTTATCTTTATCTTGAGAAATACCATCAATCTCAGTGATGAAGCCATCGTTTTCTTGAACAGAATATACTTCTTCCAAGACATCGAGCACTGTATCCCCTTTTGGATTTCTACTGATTTTTTCTTACTTTCCTTTCTGTTTTCAAAATCAAAGTCACCTGACCTTGAACCTTAGACTGATGATTGTTTGTGCTACTAGTAAGTTTAGCTGCCTCATTTTTTCCACAGGCTGCTAGGGTAACAAGTGATAAGGCAAGAAAGATATAGGTTAATAATTTTTTCATTTCAAAAACCTCCGAAAAATAGACTGTATGAATGGATAAAATAGAAGCGTCGATATTGCATGATAGGTGTCGTAAAGTAGACCAGAAATAACAAAGGTAATCCCACTTTTAAATAGGAGGCCATAGCTGTAATCCATGAGAACCCCATAGAGAAAGGACAAAAGAGTTACCAAAGCAATCTGCCAGACAAGTGATAACCTAGGTGCAATCAAACTCCAAAGAGCCATCAATACTCCGAAGGCCAGAATCTGATTAAAGACCCAGGGACCAAAACCAAAGATGAATCCTGAGATGGCCATGGTTAAAGCCATGATCAACAGACCATCTACCAAACCCAAATAAAGAACAGCCACAAAAAACATAGCTGTAATAGGCTGAATATTTGGCAATCCTATAAATGCTGACCGTAATCCTACTGCCAGAGCTGACAGAATAGCTATCCGAGCCATTCGTTGAATCGTTAGTTTCATATATCTATTATGCCAGAAATAAAGAAATATGACTAGTTTTTAAAAATAAAAACTAAAGATTTCTTGAAATACAGAGTGAGATCATACAAATTGTAGAAAATAATGTTCCTTGTTGCCTCTCCCAAATATCAAACAGTTTGAGCAGGCTGAATATTTGATATAAAAAGTGTACTCTCATTCACTATCCTCTGTCATCTTGATAACACTAAATAATTAAGTTATGTTAATTATAAAAGTTAACTTGACTTAATTATTATTTTAAAGTATATTAAACTTAAGGAGGCAGCTAATGATTCAAATTGAAAATATTAATGTGTCTTACAAAGAGACATTAGCTCTGGATAATATCACCTTAAACTTGGAGGGACCTAGTATTACTGGGATTATTGGACCAAATGGTGCTGGTAAATCAACTCTAATTAAAACATTAATTGGTATTATTCCTCACTCTGGAAAAATCCTTTTCAATAAACAACCTATTCGTCAGCAATTGAATCGTATTTCCTATGTTGCACAGAAGGCTGATATTGATTTTAACTTTCCGATTACTGTCAGAGAGTGCATCTCTCTAGGACTCTATCCCAAAACCAAGTTCTTTAAACGTCTATCTAAGAGTGATTGGTCTAAGGTCACAGATGCTTTAACACTACTTGGTCTAAATGATTTGGCCCATCGACAAATAAGCCAATTATCAGGAGGGCAATTTCAACGTGTTCTAATCGCTCGTTGTCTTGTACAAGAGGCTGATATTATTTTATTAGATGAACCCTTTGTAGGGATTGACTCTGTTAGCGAAGATATTATCATGAACACCTTGAGAGAACTTAGGGACAAAGGTAAGCTTATTCTTATTGTCCACCATGATTTGAGCAAAGTTCCTCATTATTTTGACCAAGTTATCCTCCTAAATCGTAAACTGATTGCTAGTGGGCCTACTAATCTTGTTTTTAATGAGGATAATCTCCGTAAAACCTACGGTAACAGTTTATTTTATAAAGGAGATGTAAATGATTTCTGAATTTATTGATGGTTTGCTAAATTTCCACTACTTACAAAATGCTCTTATAACGGCTTTAGTTATTGGAATTGTCGGAGGGGCTGTTGGTTGTTTTATTATTCTAAGAGGCATGTCGCTTATGGGTGATGCGATTTCACATGCGGTTTTACCCGGCGTAGCTACTTCCTTTATCTTGGGTATTAACTTTTTTCATAGGAGCCATCATCTTTGGACTTTTAGCTTCTACAATGATTACCTTTATCAAAAGTAATTCCATTATTAAGAGTGACACGGCAATTGGGATTACCTTTTCGAGCTTTCTAGCTCTCGGCATTATTCTCATCGGTGTTGCTAATAGTTCCACAGATCTCTTTCATATTCTCTTCGGGAATATTCTAGCTGTACAAGACATGGATATGTGGATAACGATTATCGTTTCACTTCTCGTACTAGCAACTATTACAATCTTCTTTCGCCCTCTACTCCTAACATCCTTTGATCCAATTTTGGCCAAGTCAATGGGAGTTAAAGTCTCCTTCTACCATTACTTACTGATGGTTATTCTAACCTTGGTTGCTGTAACTGCTATGCAAAGTGTTGGCACTATTCTTATTGTGGCTCTTTTAATCACACCGGCTGCTACCGCCTACTTATATGCTAATAGTCTTAAAACCATGATTCTCCTCTCATCAGTTTTTGGGGCCCTAGCCTCTGTTCTAGGTCTTTTTATAGGCTATAGTTTTAACATTGCGGCCGGTTCAAGCATTGTGTTAACATCTGCCCTTCTCTTTCTCATCAGCTTTTTCATCGTCCCTAAACAGAGTGGCATGAATAAGACTTATCAACAATAAAATAAAAGGATGAAAATAATATGAAAAAAATACTATCTATGAAAAAAATACTATCAACAATGGCACTATTACTTTTAGCGGTAGTTACTTTAGCAGCGTGTAATAATAAACAAGGCAGTAGCAAAGATAAATTACGAGTTGTTACGACTAATTCCATTATTGCCGATATCACCAAAAATATTGCTGGAGATAAAATCACTCTCCACAGTATTGTCCCGGTTGGTAAGGACCCTCACGAATATAGAGCCTCTTCCTGATGATGTAAAAAAGACATTCACAAGCTGACTTGATTTTTTATAACGGTATCAATTTAGAAACTGGTGGGAATGCCTGGTTTACTAAGTTGGTCAAGAATGCCCATAAGACAGAAAACAAAGATTATTTTGCAGTTAGTGATGGTGTTGAGGTGATTTACCTTGAAGGTCAGTCAGAAAAAGGCAAGGAGGATCCCCACGCTTGGCTTAATCTGGAAAATGGGATTATTTATGCACAAAATATTGCTAAGCAACTCATCGCTAAGGACCCAAAAAACAAGACCTATTACGAAAAAAATCTAGAAACCTATACTAACAAGCTTAGTAAACTGGACCAAGAAGCTAAAGAGACCTTTAACAACATTCCCGATGAAAAAAAACTAATTGTCACTAGTGAAGGATGTTTCAAATACTTCTCTAAAGCCTATGGAGTACCATCTGCCTACATCTGGGAAATCAATACTGAAGAAGAAGGTACACCAGACCAAATCAAAACTCTTGTGGAAAAACTCCGTCAAACCAAGGTACCAGCACTCTTTGTCGAATCTAGTGTCGATGACCGCCCTATGAAAACAGTCGCTAAGGATACCAATATTCCTATTTATGCAAAGATCTTTACAGATTCTATTGCTGAAAAAGGGCAAGACGGTGATAGCTACTACAACATGATGAAATATAATCTGGATAAAATCACCCAAGGCTTGAATCAGTAAAAATCTTATCTAAGAAATATTCTGTATTCTTATGATAAATCTGTTATACTAAGGTGAGACTATTTTCAAAGGAAGAGAAATGACACCTAACAAAGAAGACTACCTCAAATGTATCTATGAGATTGGTACTGAAGAAGGCAAAATAAGCAATAAGGAAATCGCAAACCGTATGCAGGTGTCTCCACCTGCTGTGACAGAAATGATTAAGAAATTAATTTCAGAAGACCTCATCATCAAAGACAAAGTCAAAGGCTATCTTCTAACGAAAACTGGTAAAATCAATGTCGCTGAACTCTATCGGAAACATCGCATCATCGAAGTCTTTTTGGTGGACCACTTGCAATATACTTGCGACCTAATTCATCAAGAGGCTGAAATTTTAGAGCATACTGTCTCTGATCACTTTATCAATGCCCTTGACCGCCTACTCAATTACCCCCAAACCTGTCCACACGGTGGGCAAATCCCCAAGTCAGGTCAGCTCATAGAGGAAATCTACAACCAGACTTTTACACAAGACCTAACTCCTGGAGACTATGTACTTCGTCGAGTTCAGGATCAAATTGATTTACTCCATTATTTGGAAACTGTCAGTCTTAAAATTGGAGTAACTTTTACCTTGAAAGGCTTTGACCCTTTTACACAACTCTACCGCCTGAATATTGATGGAAAAGAAATTCAAATTCCAGAAACTGTTGCTAGCAACCTTTATATTGAATCAAACTAAAAAAGCGAGGCTGATAAACACCCTTAGAAGTGTCATCAGTCTCACTTTTTTTACATTTGTTTCAAGCGTTCCACCCGTTCTGAAATTGGTGGGTGCGTATAAAAGAGCTTCTGCAAACCAGATTCCTTTTTAGGATCGTTGATATAGAGAGCTGCGCTAGCATCATCTACGTGATGTTGCATCGGTTCACTATGATCAAGTTTAAACAGAGCATTAATCATACCTTGCGGGTTACGTGTTAATTCGACACTAGAAGCATCAGCTAGAAATTCACGCTGACGTGAAATAGCCAACTGAACCAGGGTAGCTGCCAAAGGCGCAAGAATAATGGCAATCAAAGAAATAATGAGAAGAATAATTTCCAAACCGCTACTTCCATTACGGTCATCATCATTTCTACGACGGCCTCCACCCCAGAACATCATATTACGAGCCATCCCAGCTAGCATGGTAATGGCAGATGCTAAGGCAACTGCTATGGTAGAGATTCGGATATCGTAGTTGCGAATATGACTCACTTCATGTCCGATAACCCCTTCAAGCTCCTCACGATTCATAACTGCAAGAAGACCGGTTGTAGCAGCTACTGCAGCATTCTTAGGGCTTGATCCAGTCGCAAAAGCATTCATAGAAGGATCATTGACAATAAAGACACGTGGCATCGGTATTTGTGCCACCATAGCCATATCCTCAACCACATGATAAAGGTTTGGAGCGCTTTGTTCGTCAACCTCTCGTGCACCATTCATAGCCATAACGACATTAGTTGATTGGAAAATCATAGTAACGGCATAGATAAAACCGATAACTAGAGCAAGAATCAAACCACCGAAGCCTGAACCTAACCAAAGATAGCCAACACCGTAACCAACAAGGCCCAACAAGAGGAAGAAGACCAGGAGCAAAAGCCAAGTCTTTCTCTTATTTCGAGCAATCTGATCAAATAACATATTAGTTACCTAGTCCACTGAAATCAACCTTAGGAACAGCTTTTTCTTCTTCAGGTGTTTCAAGGAATTCAGCAGACTTAAAGCTAAACATCTTAGCAATAACATTGCTTGGGAATGTTTCCAATTTCACATTGTAGTTACTTGTCACACTGTTATAAAGTTGACGTGAATAGGCAATTTTGTTTTCAGTGTTCGTCAACTCTTCTTGAAGCTGGCTGAAGTTTGCACTAGCCTTAAGGTCAGGGTAACTTTCAGCAACCGCAAAGATTCCAGAAACCTGGCGTGTCAATTCATCACTAGCACGCATAGCTTCTGCTGGCGAAGTCGCCGCTGCTACTTGATTACGAAGTTCTGCTACTTTTTCAAGCGTTGAACCTTCGTATTTTGCATAACCTTTAACAGTTTCAATCAAGTTAGGAAGAAGGTCATTACGACGTTTCAATTGAACATCAATTTGACTCCATGCCTCCTTAGTCTGCATACGGCTTTTAACCAAGCCGTTATAACTTGCAATAACAAAAATTACAAGAACAACGATAATGGCAATAATAATCCAAATCATATTTTTATTCCTTTCTTGTACTGAAAAAGAGTCAATTAACCTCTCTTTCAAGTATCTTTGATAGTCTCAGTATATCAAATTTTCAGATAAAAGTGGTAAAATCTGAGTCGTTTTACAAAAAAACTGGACAAGATGTCCAGCTTTTGTATTACTCTTTAGACGTGTGTCGTTTACCTTGGGCTAGGGCATCTGCTTCTGTCATTGTAACGACATTTGCTTTGTTGGTATTGCTAGGCATACTGTTGATGTCATACCAATAAACATCTGCTGTACCATGACGCGCCACATAAACTGTTCTACTTTCTTCTTGTGTAGGTTGCACAGGCTCTGGCTCAGAACTTGGTTGTTCAGTCACCTGTGAACTCTCAGAACTAGGCTCAGATGGCGCTTCAGTAAATTCAGTAACCGTATTTGTCGCTGTCCCATCTGCATAATTGATTTCTGCATTTGGTGATTGGTTATCCAAGATAACATGCGTAACTCCCTGACTGTCAAGAGTCTCCTTATCTCCACCAAGTTTAATTTCCAAGAGATTTCCAGAACTATCAATACCAACATACTGAAGTTCTACTTGACGAGGCAACAACTCGTCTCCACTGTAAATAGCTGTTACCTTATAGTCTAACCAATAGTTAGGGTGTAGTGCTAGCCAGTTATCCAAACGATTCTCGTAATAAAGCATACCTGACTGATTACCTTCGTCGGTTCCTTTATAATTTCCAGAATTCAACCAGGCAGTCATAGGTACTAAATTCTTGCCCTCGTCATTGACACCAGAAAACTGATAGCCAATCAAATGCCCTCGATTCATTAACCAAGATTTTGATTTACCGTCACCATAATAAAACTTATAGTTATGCCACCCTACAGGATTATATTTTATTTTACCGGGACGCTTATTCTTCGGCTCGTCCTTATCTTGTAACTGTATATGAGCACTGTGGGCACGTCCTAGCTGGTCCTTCTCCTCCATGACAAACTGCTTTTGACCATTAAAAGCCAAGATACCATTATTCTCATCCGCTTGAACCACTTGAGAACTCACAGCCAAAGATTGTTTGCTAGTATCTAATGAAAATCCGAAACCTAACGTAAATACTAAAACAAGAAGAGCAAATAAACGAATCCTACTATTTCTTTTTTCTTTCAATTATCTAACTCCTTAATTTTTCTTATTACTTTAATTATACGGACTAAATCAAAGTGGTATGATTAAAAATAAAGAATAATTATATTAGGTATCTTAGAGTTTGCTTAAAAACAAAAAAACACCCAATTTAAGGATGTTTCTTACCTATTATTTACCTGCTTTTTTACCTTGTTTGTAAGATAAAACTGTAGATATACTTAGTGCTGCAGCAACTCCGACAAGAAGGAAGACTGTTGTCGTGTTAGACTTACCTTTTTCTTTTGAAGTGCTAGCTTGGCTTTCAGAACTCTTGGCCACCTGTTTTTCCTCAGTTGCTTTATCAATACGAGCGACATTCTTAGGTGTGTCATCCTTCTTGCTTTCCGCCAATTCTGACAAATCATTGCTAATCTCCTTGGCAATACCTTCAGAGCTTGTAAGTGATGCCGCTTCTGAAGCTAATGTTTCAGAGGCCATAACCGCCATAACTTTACTTGCAATCACATCCACAGACTTCTCATTCAAAAGAGAATTAAAGCGAATAGCTTCTGTGGCGAGCTGACTGCTTGTTACAGGGGTTTTTAGGTCATTGTTATAAGCGACCTGACTATTTGGCGCGATGCTGACAACTTCAGATGTACGTGCTGTTGTTGGAGCTTCAGAAACTTTGACATCAACCTGAGTTGTTGAACCTTTTTCAATAACTTCTGAAGAAACCTCGCTAATCGGATCCTTTTGTGTACTTTCTGAAGTTGGAGATTTCTCTGGGCTGTCAGAAGTAATTGCTACGTCAACCTGACTAGTAGATGAAGCTACTGAAGTTTCCTCATTCTTTGGTGACTCAGAAGCTGGAGCAGTTGAGCTTGCTTCACTCTTTGGTGTTTCTGAAACTGAAGACTCTGAGATCACTTCACTGTTAGATACTTCAGAAACTGGAGTGCTTGAACTTGCCTCACTCTTTGGTGTTTCTGAAACTGATGTCTCAGAAACTACTTCACTAGTTGATACTTCAGAAACTGGAGTGCTTGAACTTGCCTCACTCTTTGGTGTTTCTGATGCTGATGTCTCGGATACCACTTCACTGTTTGATGCTTCTGAAACTGGGGTGCTTGAACCTGCTTCACTCTTTGGTGTTTCTGATGCTGAAGCCTCAGAGATTACCTCACTGTTAGATGCTTCGGAAACTGGAGCGCTTGAGGTTTCTTCACTCTTTGGTGTTTCTGATGCTGATGTCTCGGAAATTACTTCACTTGTTGATGCTTCGGAAACCGGAGTGCTTGAACCTTCTTCACTCTTTGGTGTTTCTGAAACTGAAGACTCTGAGATCACTTCACTGTTAGAAGTCTCGGAAACTGGGGCTGATGAACTTACCTCACTCTTTGGTGACTCGGAAACTGAAGTCTCTGAGACTGGATTATTGACAGGTTTTGGTTCAGTTTTTGTTGGAGAAACTGCTGAGACAGCCCCAACAATCGTCGCCTTATTGTCAATCGTATTATTAGATAAACGGATTTCTCCATTACCATTGTCACCCATCTCAAAGTTTTTGGTAATCACTGAATCAGCCAAGGTATTCAATAGTTTATTATTGTAGACATCGACATTCTTGATTGTTCCACGAACTTGTTGGAAATCAATGGCACCACGATGGAGCTTATAGAGGTCATTAGTTGTCCCTGAACGTAGAATGGTATTGTCATGAATCTTAATTCCAGAATCATTGAGGTCAAAATTGTGGCCTGCAAAGACAGTGTTTACACAGGATACCTGCTCCAGCAAAGACATCCTTGATGAGGTTTCCTGAAATTTCATGCCCTTACCACCAAAATACCGATACCAGCCGCACGCCAGCCTGATTCAATGGTGTTGTTAAGGAATTTATTATTTTCCTCAGCTGCTGCATTTGTCCCATTTGAAATACTTGACCAGATAGCTAAACCATCATCACCATTCCCACGGATATTAGAGTTTTTAACTGTTGAATTCTTGGTCCCTTGGGCAAAGTTAATACCATCAGCCAAGTTATTACGGATACGAGCATTTTCAACAACAAGACCGTCCGTATACTTCATATTCCCCGTCTGGTCGTAGTCTCCAATCCACATACCGACTTCAAAGTGCTGAACCCAGATGTCGTGAATTTTCGAATCCTTACCAAGTGTTCCCGAAATAGCCTTGTACTGTGCATCCTCGTTATAACGAGAGGTCAAGTTGGAATCCATATAAAGATTGCTCAACTCGATACCATTACTATTATGACCGAAGACAATCCCACCACCATAGCGTTTATCACTTGTGAAGTGCAGTTGTGTATGCCAAACACCAGCACCTGAAATCTTTAGATTATCGGCTTCGATATTAACTTGTTTGTCGAAATTGAAACGTCCCTCTGGAATATAGACAGATTTTCCGCTGGCTTTAGCTTCTTCAACAGCCGCAAGTAAGGCAGCTGTGTCATCACTATCATCATTGGCAGATGCACCCTTATCCACAATACTGATACTATTTTCACCTTGGGCAACTGGCGCTGGAGCCTGTTCTAGCTCAATAAAATCAATACCATAAGGGACATTGTCATCTTTCTTCTTAACCAGAGAAATCTTATCACCAGATTTCAATTGGATGTCCTTGAGGAGAAGACGTGTCTCATCAAAACGGAAACGTGCACTTGATCCATCAATAGCTTGATCATACTCATGGTCACCTTTAAGGTACTGCCATGCTGAGTGAGATGACAAATCAAGATTACCGACACTTGAACCATTAACCTGCACATCCAACTGACCTGATGCACCATCAGGTATTGTATAACGCACATTCAAAGCATTGGCTGGCTCGGTAACATTGAAGGTAACTGCTGCATCTTTTTTAGGAAGCTCAACATAAGTTTGGTTAGTCGCTTCTACAGCTGTAGATTCCATGTCCGTTGACTGTTGAATTGTAGCTCCATTTTCGACAGTCGCATTTTCTGCTTCATGAGTCGTGTAAGGCATTTTGGCACCGTAGGCATCCGTGCTATACTCCTTGCCTTGAGCTTGATCCTCAGTCGCATTGGTTAAAACATTTGCTGAAGTTTCTTGAGTTTGAGGGTTGCTTGCCTCAACCAATTGATCAATGGTCGGAGTCTGTTCAGCTGCTTGAACAGTTGTTACCTGAGGATGAACTGGAGCAATATTAGCAGGCTGTGACGCTTGCACAGTCTCAACTGATGCTGGTTCGGAAGTCGCCACTTGTGCCCTTGAGGCTGTTTGAGGTGTCTGTGCCTGATTTGAGGCATCAGTCAAATCACCAATCGATTGTGCCTCATCAGCCTGAGCTGCTTGCCCATTGGCAAGAGCCATAAAGCCAATCAAAGCTGATGCTGCCCCAATGGAATATTTACGGATGCTGTACTTTGGTTTCGTTTTTCTTTCTTTAAACAAGTCTATTCTCCTGATACTTTTTTTCACAATCTCTCTATCTTAGGACCAAGCCGTCCTTTGAAAGAAAATAAAGATTCCCTCATATTAAATATTGTTAATAATGCTGTTGTTTTTCTTATTAAAAACAAACCAAAGTAAATTATAAGGGATGAAAAAGTAAAAAAAAGGCTAGGCTATCCATTTTAACAAGGCCTTAACAAAATTGTCATATTAGAAAGTTCAGTCATTCACGTCTAAAATTATAGTCTAAAAATGTCGCACAAAAAGGTGATTTCTTTCACGTGTAAGAAAGAAAAGACTCTAAATTTCCATAAAGGCTTATTTAGCAAGAGTTATCGGCCAAAACTATCAAAATGTTTTAAATCTGTTTTCTCAGATTTCTGTCAAACGTTTGACAGTCTTTTTTAATTTTACGCTTCAAAGTATTATTTTCCGAAATGTTTTAGTATTATCAAATGTTAAACACCAAAAATAAAAAAGAGTACAATAATCTGTACTCTGATTTTTCAAAAAAATAACTAACCTAACTAGATTTTACGATAACATTGCCTCTAGTTCTTCAAGCGACAGACCAGTCACATCTGATACCACTTCTAGAGATAAGCCTTTTGAGAGCATCTTACGAATCAACTCTAAACGCTCCTCATGACGACCTCGTTCCAAACCTTCTTCACGCGCTTCATTCAATTGCATGTCTCCATAGTCATGTCATAATTTCTTGAATACGTATGCGAATTCATCAATCATCGCCTTTTCCTCCTATCGGTTGGCTCTTACGATAACAAACCATCTAATTCTTCAAGCGATAGACCAGTCACATCTGAGACAACTTCTAGAGATAGGCCTTTTGACAGCATCTTACGAATCATTTCTAGTTGTCCCTCATAACGACCTCGCTCTAGTCCCTGCTCTAACCCTTTCTCTATACCTTCTTCACGCGCTTCATCAATTGCTGTTTCCATGGTCATGTCATAATTTTCTTGAATACGTATGCGTTCATCAATCATCGCCTTTTCCTCCTGTGTCCAGCTGGATGAATCCAGTAATGAATCGGCATGCGTGACCGCTTGACTAGGTGCCATTGAAAATGGGAGATTTCCAAAGAACTCTAGCCACTGCCGCCCTTCATCCGTAATATGTTTACCTTTATTATACTTATCCAACTCTAAAAAGGCAATCTGAAGAAGGTTCTGACGTTTACCGTCCTTATAGTAAGAATTCAAAGGCTTGCCCGTCCGACTATTGGCCATCCAATAAGTATTAATCGGGGACTCCTCATCAGGCAACAAGGTCTTCTCCAAGATAGCAATACCATAGACCGGCTCCATCTGCTCATACATCTTATGCGTCTGCCCTTGTTGGCGTAATTGTTGCACATTTCTACCAGCTGTTAGCCAAATAATAATGAAAACGATTGAGAAAATAATGCTGCTTACGCACCTGAATCTCAATGATAACCTCGGTTCCATCATTCAACTTGGCTCGAACATCCACCGAGGTTGAAAAGAGCTCATCCTCATCAAAGTCCTTCTTGTGAAGCTGTGTTCCCTCCAAAAATCTGAGCATCCACACATCTAAATCCAAAATATCTCGAATAAATGCCACCGTCACCTCAGGCAGGCTAAAAATCTTCTTAGCCATGATATCCAAGGTCGGTGAGACATGCTTGTGTCTTTTTTCCATCTACTTCTCCTTAAGAAAAAATAGAGGGTTGGCCCCTCTACTTCTATTATTCGGAAAAAGTAAATGAAAGCTTGCAACTAGCCCTTAAATGCTTCCACAAAAGCCTTGAGTTCTTCGTCTGCTTCTGGTGTCGTTCCATGAAGTTGGCCAAGCATGTCAAGAAGGGACGCTGTCTGACTTTCAATCGTCGCATTGGTCTGATTAATCTTAGCCACAATCTCTGTCAAGGGCTCTACTTCCTCTTCCTCAAAGGTATCCACATAACGAGGAATATTAAGGTTGTAGTCATTTTCCACAATCTCTTCAAAGCTAGCCAGATGAGCGAACTTGTCCATATCCTCACGACTCTTATAAGCATCAAGAATCTTCTCAATATGGGCATCTGTCATGATGTTCTGATTTTTCCCCTTATCAAACTCCTTAGAAGCATCGATAAAGTAAACATCACGATTGGTGCGGTTCTTTTTGAGAATGATAACCGTCGTCGAAATACTGGTGTTAAAGAAGATATTAGCCGGCAGACCAATAACCGTATCAATGGCACCTTCTTCTAACAAAGCCTTACGAATAGTCCCTTCAGCATTACCACGGAAGAGCACCCCATGAGGTAGGACGATGGCCATGACACCATTGTCTTGTTTCAAGTGATAGTAACCATGCAAAAGGAAAGCAAAATCAGCCTTAGACTTAGGTGCTAGTTTTTCCAAATGGTGAGAATCGAGGATCATCCATGAAACCTGAGCTAGCAGACCATTTGGCTGAATAAGGTGGGTTCATGAGAACACCATCAAAGTTAGTCGGCTCTTGGGTTGGCCAATCCTCATCCAAGGTATCAGCGTTGTGTAAAAACTGATTTTCAATCGGCACACCATGCAGAATCATGTTCATACGTGCCAGGTTATAAGTTGAGGTGTTCAACTCTTGACCAAAGTAAACCACGGTCTGTGGTTGACGTGAATAACGTTTGGCATTAAGCAAGAGCGAGCCTGACCCCATAGTCGCATCGTAAAGGGTAAAGCCTTGCTTGTCCTCACGTCCTAAAAAGGCAATCTGCGTCATAAGCTTGGCAACAGGTTGCGGTGTATAGAACTCACCAGCTTTTTTACCTGAATCCGTCGCAAACTGACCGATCAAGTACTCGTAAGCATCCCCCAACATATCACCAGCATGACCTGCCACATCTAGGACAGCCAACTCTTTCATCACAGCCGCAACCGTCTGGTTTTGCTTTTGAGGAGTCGCTCCAAGTTTCTTAGAGTAGAGGTCAATGTCTTCAAAAAGGTTTTCATAAAGCTCGTCACTCTGCTCAATATCACGGAAGCCCTGAGCCAAATCCTCTAACTGAAAGCTTCCATCGTTTACTCGCTCCACTAAAGCCGTAAAGGTCAAGTCAGGATGAATAGCATAGCTCATCTCATCAGTGATAACTGCTAAGAGGTCCTCGTGAGTCTCCTCATCCTCATAGTATTTACGATAGACTGCTAGTGCTTCATCCAAACTTTCTGTTTCTTCCTCCATGGTCTCTGCCACGAAAAAGAGCATCTTGTCCGACAAATACTTGTAAAAGACCATACCCAAGAGATAAGACTTGTAGTCGTTGGCATCCATCTTAGAGCGGAGCACATCCGCTGAGTTCCACAGGGCTTGATAAAGCGACTGGGAGGTTTGTGTTGTTTCTGACATAATGTTTCTTCTTTGTATTTTGAATGTTATCCTATTAGTTCTAATAGCCAATCACGACTGTTCCACTTCCTTGATGACCTCATCTGAAATATCAGAAATGGGAAGTTGGTAAATCGTATTTTGACGTGGGTTGAAAATGCCTAGATTTCAATGGTTTGAAACTCTGGATGAATCGAACGCCTACCCATGAGATAGTAAATCAGTAGCTGCAAGGTATGGTCTTTATTAGGCTTGCTGCTAGTGACTTTAAAGTCCCCAAAGCGTATCTTTGGTTAGGAAATCCCCATCACCAGTCGTTATGGTAGCCGTATAAGCCCCTTCCATAGTAAAGCCGTCCGCAGTCACAGGACCAAAGGCCTTGAAAAAGCTCAAACTACGCTCAACCATGATACGAATATTAGCAATAGTCGCCTGATCTGGAACAATCTTCTCCACTGGACGATAAGCCAGAGGACCAGCACGAAAGGCACTATCAAAACCTGCCAACTGACAAGCCTTAGTAATCGACAAATCGTCCATCCCCTTAACATCATCCAGAAGACCAAAAGCCTTAGCCTCCATCCTCATGGCTCTAGCACCAAGCAAGGAAATCTCAAAAGCCTCCTCAACAGCTGTACCATCCATGAAACGACTGAGATAGTCTACAGCAGTCCCCAACCAAACTAACCGCAATAGACTCCTCAGGATTAAGAACCTGACCATCATCAAGCGTCATCACTGTAAAAGTCTTAACAGGCAGATAACCACCACGAGGCTGCTTAATCTGTTTAATACGTTGTGTTACTGATACCTTGCTTTTCTTTGTTACAACCTAATGTAATAATTAATTTAATTTACGAGCATAATTGGCTTCCATTTGATGCTGAGTAATTGGATTCGTATAGAGCCTACCCAAAACTAATTTTAAAAAGCAAGTTAAGCTCTTATTTGAATTAATAATAAAAACTCCATTTTCTTCTTTAAATTCTTGTTGCGGGTATTTTGAGTAAGAAGTTAATAAAGTACTTTTCAGCGAATTATCACTTAAGTCAAGGTCTTCATCATCTTCTAAAAGTGCTAGCATCCTTAAATTGTTAGTTTTTATTTCAAAATCTGAGGTAAATTTTATTATATCAAATTGCTTGAAGTTATCTATCTCTATACTATTAGCCACACGATAATAATCATCTATATTTTTAAATAACCCATTTATTGTTCGAAAGTTTTTAAAGTACAGTTTGTTTATACCATCGAAATAAGCATCACACTCTGATTTAAGTTCGATACCATCTTCAATTACTGTTCTTTCGGCTTTTCCTTTTTTTGCTCTCCAGCTCAAAATAGACTTGTCAACCATTCTCTTCGATTTTGTTATTTTTGAAAAACAATTTCTTGATAAAATTTTTAAAGATCAAATTAATTTCCGAAAACTCAGATTTAGTTACACCATTAGTACTACATGTACTGGAAAAATATTTACTATAATCAGTAATCATGGATGTGTGTTCTTCATCAATTACTATATAAAACCATTCATCCTCCTCAAGTATTTCTTCTGGATTAAACAGTTTACAGGAATCAATGTTAGGTACATTTAACTCAGGTATATCATCAGATTTATCTAGTTTTCGAATGCTAGTTCCAATTTTTACTAATATCATACTACTCCTTCTCCAAAAACGTAAAATTATTTATTCTTACTAATTTCTGAATGTTACCAACTTCTTTTACATCATTTCTCTTACTGTAAATTATATAAGTATTACCAATCTCATCTTGTACCTTATAATACCTATATTTTAACAACCATATAAGATTGAAATAATAAGATTTTTCCATTAAAATAAACCATATCGCAAATATAAAAATAACAATAAATATTTG
>ENA-OQBV01000637-OQBV01000637.1-human-gut-metagenome-genome-assembly--contig:-NODE-637-length-19341-cov-3.125481_pt1 | contig 19341 bp, 16 predicted proteins | sample MGYA00242750_ERZ504559 | MGnify/ENA primary metagenome ERZ504559 (study PRJEB26092, sample SAMD00036230) | human gut metagenome | host: Homo sapiens | study: EMG produced TPA metagenomics assembly of... | reverse complement strand
CCGATTACCTGTTCAACTTCGCCAACCCCATCGACCAGATCATCACCATCAGCGGCACCCCTTCCGGGTGGTGGGCGTCTATAGCTACAAGGGGGACCGCTCCTCCAGTGCCTCTGGCACAGAGGACGACCAGTGGATCAATCAGATGATCAGCGGCATGGACAAGATGATCCTGCTTCCAAGCACTATGAACCGTATCTTCAATGAGAACGAACCTATCAGCGACTATGTAGTCAAGGTACGCTCCTCAGAGGATCTTCGTCCCGTTATTACCGGTCTGAAAGGCTTTCTCAGCGGAGTCATCGACAGCAACAACGGTTTTTACAGCGTGGACTCCAACGATGTCTACAAGGAGCAGCAAGGCGACGCCACTAAGATGCAGCAGAATTTCCTGGGCGGCATCGCCGCCATCTCCCTCCTCGTAGGCGGCATCGGTATTATGAACATCATGCTTGTTTCCGTAACGGAACGGACGCGGGAAATCGGTATCCGCAAGGCCCTTGGGGCGACCTACCATGATATCTTGCTGCAGTTCCTCGTTGAATCCATGGTCATTGGTGTCACGGGCGGAACGACGGGCATGATCCTAGGCACAATTGTTTCTGTCATTGCCGCGCGGATCATTGGCTGGCCGATTGTCATTTCGGTCCTTGCAACCATTATTTCAGTCGTCTTTTCTGTTGGAATTGGTCTTTTCTTTGGGCTTTATCCTGCCAAGAAAGCAGCTCTTCTTGATCCGATTGACGCGCTTCGTTATGAATAAGAGAGAATCAATCCTTATGGAAAAAGCCCGCGGTTTCTGGGCTTTTCTCCACACACCAAAGACCCGTTTTGATTTAAAGGATCGCGGCAAAGCTTTTTGTTATTTTGTGATCCTTGCAGTCATTTATTATTTTATTGTCCGTTTATTGGGATACTGAATCCGCTCTTGCAAGCGCGGGTAGATAAAACCCTTTTCGCGTTGCCTGTGGGAAAGGTGAAAAACCCCCCGATGAATTGTATAAAAATTGACAGTTTTATGAATCCATTCCTTTCGGGGAATGGATTTTTTTGAATTAGTAGGCAAAAGAATCGGCGATACCGTATAATAAAGAAGTCGATTTAGAACAGTTCCGTATTAGTGTGGTAAAACAAATGGTGCGAAAAAAATTTCGCAGGGAGAGGACCACTTTTAAAGGGACTGTCCGAGCGGTTAGGTTGTTATTTTTGGGAGGTGCAGTTACATGAAGGTTGATTTGAACTCTGATCTTGGTGAAAGTTTTGGCGCGTATACGATTGGTATGGATAAAGAGGTCATCCCCCTGGTCACAAGTGCCAATATTGCTTGTGGTTTTCATGCCGGCGATCCGGCGGTCATGCAGAAAACCATTGCCCTTGCCCACGAAAACCGGATTGGATTAGGGGCTCATCCCGGTTATCCCGACCTTGTCGGCTTCGGCCGTAGGACCATGGCCGTCAGTCCTAAGGACGTTTATGCCATGGTGGTCTATCAAGTGGGTGCCCTGGCTGCTTTTGCCAAGGCGGCTGGTGGACGGCTGCAGCATGTCAAACCCCATGGAGCCATGTACAATATGGCGGCCAAGGATGCTGTCCTAGCAGAAGCCATTGCCCAGGCTGTCTATGATGTCGATAAGGACCTGATCCTTTTTGCCCAGCCAGGAACGGAAAGTATCAAGGCGGCAGAAAAGATTGGCCTTCTTACGGCTGCGGAAGTCTTTGCTGACCGAAGCTACCAGGAAGACGGCACACTGACGCCTCGGTCCAAACCCGGTGCAATGATTACCGATGAAGACGCGTCCATCGCCCAGGTGCTTTCCATGGTCCTTGACCACAAGGTGACCTGCCTGTCCGGTAAGGTCATTCCCATCAAGGCTGACTCTATCTGCGTACATGGTGATGGCCCGAAGGCTCTTCTCTTTGTGCAGAAGATTCGTAAGGCCCTTGCGGAAAAAGGTGTGGAGATTGCCCCCGCTGGTTCGTTTTTGCGGTAAGGTTGGGGCCATGGGTCCTTCCTGATTCGATCCTTGCTTTTGAATATTAGCTGAAAAGGAGCAACCAATATGAAAGAATCCAACCTCAGCGTCCTTTTGGGCGCCGCCTTTCTCATGGCAACCAGTGCTATTGGACCGGGGTTTCTCACGCAGACAACGGTCTTTACAAGCCAGCTCAAAGGGAGCTTTGGCTTTGTCATCCTCGTCACTATCATCATCCATGCGATTACCCAGCTCAATGTGTGGCGCATCATCGCCGTTTCCAAAAAACCAGGTCAGGATATTGCCAACGCAGTCCTGCCGGGTCTTGGCTACTTCGTTTCGGCCCTTGTCGTTGCCGGCGGACTTGCCTTCAACATCGGAAATATTGGCGGTGCCGGTCTCGGTATGAATGTTCTTTTTGGGATTTCCCCTGTTGCTGGTGCTCTCATCAGTACGGTTATTGCCGTTTTTATTTTCCTTAACAAGGAAGCGGGGCGCCTTATGGACCGCTTTGCCCAGATTGTCGGAGGCTTGATGGTGCTCCTTACGATCTATGTGGCGTTTACGAGCCACCCGCCCATTGGGCTTGCCCTTTCCAATACCTTCATGCCGGAAAAAATTGACGTCATGAGTATTATAACCCTTGTTGGCGGTAGTGTTGGCGGCTATATCACCTTTGCCGGCGGTCACCGTCTTCTTGACGCGGGGATTTCCGGTGAAGAAAACTTGGACCAGGTCAACCGCAGCTCCCTCATGGGCATTGGGATCACGAGCCTTATGCGTATCCTGCTCTTTTTAGCTGCTTTGGGCGTCATTGCCCAAGGACTGACTCTTGATCCAAAGAACCCACCTGCTTCTGTATTCCAGCTGGCAGTGGGAGATGTGGGCTACAAGATCTTTGGGATTGTCATGTGGTCAGCGGCCATTACGTCCGTTGTAGGCTGCGCCTATACGTCTGTGTCCTTTATTCGGACCTTCAGCCCTGTCCTTGAAAAATACCATCGTTATCTCATCATTGCTTTTATCATTTTTTCGTCCTTCATCTTCTCGTTTATTGGTCGCCCGGTCACGGTCCTTGTTGTGGTTGGCGCACTCAATGGACTGATCCTTCCAATTGTGCTGGGCGCCCTGCTCCTTGCGGCCCGAAAAAAATCCATTGTGGGAAGCTACCAGCATTCTTCATTCCTGTTCTATGCTGGTTGGGGCGTTTTCCTGGTCATGCTCTACATGGCAGGACAGACCGTCATGAAGATGCTGCCAAAATTGTTGGGCTAAGGAGGAAACTTCATGGAATACGATGCGAAAGAACTTGTTTGTCATCCCCGTTTCCAACCTATTGGGGAGGCCGCGTTCATGGTCAGTTTTGGCGATGCCATCCATCCTGAGATCCTGCGCTGCGCCAGTGCCCTTGTAGAGGCCTTAAAGGACCATCCCTTTCCGGGACTTCGGGAAGTGGAAGCATCCTATACGGGAGTCACGGTCTTTTATGATCCCTTGATTCTATCGCGCACAAGTCATCTTGCCGAAGACAGCCGCCTTTCCAAGGGTTACCGCGAAGCCAAGGCTTGTGTGGAGGCGCTTTTGAAGGATCTGCGCTTTGGCGAAGCATCGGTGCGGGAAAAGGTCCGCGTTCCTGTCTGCTACGGTGGTGAATATGGGCCTGACCTGGAATATGTAGCCGAGTACCATAAGATGACGCCGGAAGAAGTGGTTTCCATCCACACCAGTGGGGATTACCTCGTCTATATGATTGGCTTTGCTCCGGGCTTTCCTTATGTAGGCGGCTTGCCCCCAGAAATTGCAACACCACGGCGGGATACACCGCGTCTTGTCATCCCTGCTGGCTCCGTAGGGATTGCGGGCTCCCAGACGGGGGCGTATCCCTTTGAAACGCCGGGCGGTTGGCAGCTCATTGGTCGTACCCCGTTGGATCTCTTCCGTCCCTACGACTTGGCTCATCCGAGCATGCTTGAAGCGGGGGACCGCATTGAGTTTTATTCCATTACGCCGGAAGAATATAAGGAACTTAAGGAGAAAGAGGAAGGAGGCCGGCCACAATGAGAATCCTCGTTAAAAAAGGCGGACCCCTGACGACCCTCCAGGACCTGGGACGCTACGGCTATCAAAAATTTGGTGTTCTTGTCAGTGGGGCCATGGATGATGTATCCTTGCGCCTTTCCAATCTGCTCGTCCAGAACGATCCTGGTGAAGGGGCTTTGGAAATGACCATGAGCGGGCCTGTTCTGGTACTGCCGGCAGGGCTGGTTTTAGCCCTGACCGGTGCCGATATGAAAGCGACCTTGGGCGGTAAGCCTGTGCCCCGTTATCGTCCTATCTATGTCCGTAAGGAGGCCATCCTGACCTTTGGCTTTGCCCAGACCGGCAGCCGGGCCTACCTCTCCGTTGCAGGCGGGTTTGACGTGCCTCAGGTCATGGAAAGCAAGAGTACCTATCTGCGGGCTAAAATCGGCGGAGTCAAGGGCCGTCCCATCGATAAAGGGGATGAACTTCCTATCGGAACCATTGGTCCTCATCAAGCAGCGTTTGTGGGAAGAATGGAACGCAGCGCCAAGGAAGGAGATTCCTTTGTCACGGTTCCCTGGTCCATTGATGGCAGCTTTGTCTTTGCTAAAGGCCCCATCCGCATCATGGAAGGGCTCCAATACGATTGGTTCACAGAGGAAAGCCAGCGCACCTTTGTGACGGAACCCTATACCATTACGATGCAGGCAGACCGCATGGGATATCGCCTCGAAGGTGTGAAGCTCACCTTTAGGGAAAAACGGGACCTTATTTCTGAACCGGTCACCTTTGGTGCCATTCAGGTTCCGGCTGACGGCAATCCCATCATCCTTATGGCGGATCGGCAGACGACAGGCGGCTATGCCAAGATTGGTCAGGTGGCCTTGGTGGATTTGCCGCGTCTTGCTCAGATGAGGCCGGGTGATAAGATCTGCTTTGCATGGACCACCCTGACCGAGGCAGAAAAAAGCTATGCCAAGCAGGAAACTTATCTGGCGGCACTTAAGGACTCCCTTGCGGCAACCTTGCAGAAAAAAAAATTAACTTGAAGGGGAACCCCGCTGCGGCTGGGCTCCCTTTTCAAGTCTTTGTCTTTTTAATTTCCACAGGAGGGTAGCTCATGAATGAAACTATCTTTTTAGAAGAACTCAAGGAACTTGTAGCCTTGGAATCGTTCAGTCGGGATGCGGTTGGTACGGGTAAGGTAGCGGCGTGGATCAAAAAACGTCTGGATGCGGCAGCTTGGCGGACCAAACTGATTTCTGTCGGTAAGGAAGTGGGGCCTATCTTGCGTGCGGAATGGGGGCAAAGGCAAGACCTATGATGTGCTCTTATAGGTCATATGGACACGGTCTTTCCGGCGGGCACTGCCGTGGAGCGGCCTTTTTCCACGGAGGGGGATGATTTTAAAGGACCTGGTGCTTCAGACATGAAATGCGGCGACCTCTTCATGGTCCATTTGGCAGAAGACCTGGCCCGAGAGAAAAGCTCCGGCCATGTCCTCCTTCTTTTCACGCCGGATGAAGAAATCAGCTCTGTTTATTCCCGTCCTGTCATTGAAGGGGAAGCCAGAAAGGCGAAGGCCGTTCTCATCATGGAGTCAGCGCGCCCCAATGGGGATCTTGTCAAGGAACGGAAGGGCATCAGCAAGTACCGACTTATCTTTGAGGGGATTGCAGCCCATGCCGGCGTCAATCCCGATCAAGGGGCCAGCGCTGTTCATGAATGTATGCGCTGGGGCCAGCAGATTGTTGGCCTTGCCAATCCCCAAAAAGGAACAACCGTCAATATTGGCACCATTATGGGAGGAACCGCTGCTAACGTGGTCGCGGACCACTGCGAATGCGTCATTGACGCACGCGTCAAGGATGAGGCAGAAGGGCATCGCATCGATGAAGCGCTTCGTGCCTGGGCCAAGACGCCTTTTGATGACCGCGTCAAAGTTATGGTCGAGGGGGGAATGAAACGACCGCCCATGAACCCTTCGGAAAAAACAGAGGCCCTCTGCCGGAAAGCGGAAGAAGCCGCAAAAAAGGTGGGCCTCTCTTTTGGTTGGACCAAATCCGGCGGAGGCAGTGACGGCAACCTTACCGCTGCCCTTGGAATTTCCACGATCGACGGATTGGGACCCATTGGCGGCAAGGCGCATTCCGTGGATGAATATGGAAAGATCAGCAGCATCATGCCGCGTTATGCTTTTGTTAAAGCGCTCATTGACAGCCTTCTTTGAGAAAAGACGGTCGTAATCTGTATGGGTCTGAGAAAAGGCCCTTGTTTTCGCCTTTTGTTCTCATAGGTCCTAGATGAAGGGGCCCTGTCCGGCCCCTTGTTCTTGATTTCCTGTTGATTATGCCTTGAAAATGGAATGTGATGGCCTTCGGTCTGCCCCTTTGCCCATTAAATGGGGACGGTGGATCAACTGGCGACAAGGAATATACAGCGCCGATAAAACAAAGTGAGGGTAAAGGCTGGGGGAATATCCATGCATCTGTTTTTCTTTGGCTGTTTAGAAGACGCGCTGATTGTTTTTTGGAAAAATACGAAAAACCGCTGCAGCATAAGCCACAGCGGTTTTTTGCGTTTCTTTCGTCCCTTTTCTCCCAGCAGAGGCAGGGACCCTATCGGGTATTCGATGGTTTTGAAACAAGATGAGACAGGATCAGGGAATAAACCGTGCTTAGAGGAACAGACCGGCCCCCGGCCCAACTGGCAGGCCTGCCATCATCCAAAGAGCCATCATGATGGTCCAGAAGCAGAGAAAGCTCATGGAATAAGGCAGCATCATGGAAGTGAGGGTCCCAAGTCCGGCATCTTCTTCATATTTATTCATGAAGACGACAATCATGGCAAAATAGGACATGAGGGGAGTAATGATATTGGTGGAAGAGTCCCCAATGCGGTAGGCAACCTGTGTCAGGGCAGGGGAAAGACCGAGCCGATACATCATGGGAACGAAGATGGGGGCCATGATGGCCCATTTTGCCGATGCAGACCCCATAAAGAGGTTAAGGAAGGCGGACAGGAAAATGAAGAGAATAATGAGTGGGAGCCCTGTAAGGCCTGCTGCTTCAAGCGCATCGGCACCTTTGAAGGAAACAAGAGGCCAGGTTGGTTTTCCCGAGTAGCATGACTGGGAGGCGAAGAAAGCAAGAACCATGTATCCGCCCATGGATTTTCTGGCTTCCGTCATAGCGGCAACAAGGTCATGTGAGGTGCGGAGTTTGCCCGTCGTCCAGCCGTAGGCAGGCCCGGGATGAGGAAGAGAAGCAGGATGGCTGGAATGAGTCCGTCATGAAGGAAGGCTTTGAGGGTCAGGACCCCATCTGGTTCAGGACTGCGGAAAAGGGCATTGGCTGGGAACATCAGGAGTCCCATAATCAGGACGTAAATGATAAGAGCGATGGTGGCATTGCGGAGAGCTTTGTTTTCAAGGTCTGTGACAGGGGCGTTGTCCGGTCTGTATTTACCGGTGTAGGTGCCCAGGTTCGGTTCGACAATCTTATCCGTCACGATGGTTCCTATAAGGGTCAGGACGAAAGTCGAAGCAGCCAGAAAGTACCAGTTGCAGGTTGGGTCAAGGGTCATATCAATTCCCGCTGCCTTGAGGGCTTGGTTGGTAATGCCGGTCAGGAGGGGATCCGTCGTGCCGATGAGAAGGTTTGCAGAAAAGCCGCCCGATACGCCGGCAAAAGCGGCTGCCATCCCTGCCAGCGGATGCCGTCCGGCCATGGCAAAGATCAAGGCGCCAATGGGAATAACGATGATATAACCTGCATCAGAGGCAATGTTGGACATGATCCCGGCAAAAAGCACAATGGGGGTGAGGAACTTCGGGTTAGCGTTCATGAGAAGCTTTTTCAGGGATGTATTGAAGAGTCCCGTCCATTCAGCAACACCGACACCGAGCATGGCTACAAGGACTGTTCCCAAAGGGGCAAATCCGGTAAAGTTCTTGGTTGCAGAGTTGAACATGTAGCGCAGGCCATCCGGGGTGAGCAGGGACACGGCTTTTTTGGTGACTTCGGCCTTGGCACGGGCGTCAAAATAGGTGACGGAGACGCCTTGGGCAGCAACAAAATGGGATATGATGACGACGATGACCGCTAAAAGCAGAAAGAGCATGGCAGGATGGGGCAATTTATTGCCGATGATTTCAACTCCTTTTAAAAAGCCGCTGATCTCTTTCTTGTTCTGTGTGTTCATTTTTTCTTTTTCAGACATTTTTTCTCTCCTTGGGTACATATGGAACAAGGGTCCATAAGAGGATTTCCTTGTTCTGAAATGTGAATCTGGATGATGATATGAGCATGATAGGCACGTTGTTCCAAGTGATGAGACAATTCCCCTCTGTCTCAAGAACCTCCTTTCCGTAAGTTTTGTATCAGTTCCAATCTTATTTTACCAAAAACTTAATAATATGAATAGTGCAAAAATAAAAAACCTAAAAATAATAAGGAAATGAGGTTTTATACTGGGAAAAATTTTACGTAAAATGAAGGTGGAACCGGCAAAGGCACCTAAACTGTGGTATGATAGAAGGAAGCGAAAAATCATTCCATTCGATAATTATTCAAAGGTGAAGGGGGCAGCAAATATGCGTGATACTTCCTTGGTTTTCCCCCTGGATGGACAGGGCAGGATCCTCTTGGGCCGCAAGAAACGGGGTATGGGCTATGGTAAATGGAACGGCTTTGGCGGCAAGATGGAAATCGGCGAATCCATGCGGGAATGCGCCCTGCGGGAACTATTTGAGGAATGCGGTCTTTTTGCCGAGGAAAAGGACCTGATCCTCGTGGCAGACCTATATTTTGATCAGCCGTCTGATGGGAATTGGTCCCATGGGGGCATGGTCTATGTACTCAAGAAATTTACCGGTACTATTGAAGCCAGCGACGAAATGGAACCTCGCTGGTTTTCCTTGGAAGACCTGCCTTATGAGGACATGTGGGAAGCGGATAAAACGTGGATTCCCTTGATTCTTCAGAATAAACAGGTTCGGGGGCACCATTGCTTTTGCTGAAGATGGCAGCACGGTCCTTGATGCCGTTTTCCGGGAGGTTCATCTTGACAGTCGAAAATGAGTGGGTTCCCGCCCTTTTGCATTGGTTCGATGAGACCAAACGAGACCTTCCTTGGCGAGCCAATCATCCTCGTGATCCCTACCATGTGTGGGTCTCGGAAATCATGCTCCAACAGACGCGGACGGAAACCGTAAAGGATTATTATGTTCGCTGGATGGCCGCTTTTCCTACCGTAAGCGCTTTGGCGCAGGCGTCTGAAGAGGAGGTCCTCAAATTATGGCAGGGCCTGGGCTATTATTCTAGGGCTAGAAACCTCCATAAAGCGGCAAGGGAAATCGTCCTCCAATATCATGGAATTTTTCCCGATACGCTGGAGGCGGTGCGTGCCCTGCCCGGCATCGGTGACTATACGGCAGGTGCCATTTTATCCATGGCCTTTGGACACGCTGTCCCCGCCGTAGATGGCAACCTGTTGCGGGTAATGGCCCGTCTTTTTGGGATCTCGGATGATATCCTTTCCCTTAAGGGCAAACGAATCATAGGACGAATCGCTCAAACCGTCATTCCTCAAGACCGGCCGGGAGACTTCAATGAAGCATTGATGGACCTTGGTGCCACGATTTGTATTCCCCGCGTCCCGCGCTGCGGATCTTGTCCTCTTAAAGATTTCTGTACCGCATTCCTGGAAAATCGGACCAGCGAGCTGCCAGTCCGCAAAAAGAAAAAGGTACCGACCATTTATGAAGTGACAAGTCTTTTCATCCGTAAGCAAGGAGCCCTGCTTCTTCATAAAAGACCGGAAACAGGTCTCCTTGCTTCCTTATGGGAGCTTCCGACCTTCCTCGGCAAGACGGAAAAGGAAAGCCGAAAGGAAGCGGAACGGATGCTTGGAACAGTTGAAGGAAAGATCATCTGGACCCATCGTCATGTCTTTACCCATCAAATTTGGCAGATGACGGTCTACTTAGGAACGATTCCCTGCAGCTTGCCCGATCCCTCTTATGTGTGGGTCGATGAAGGGACCCTCGGGACCTTGCCCCTTTGTGGACCCGCAGAAAAATGTCTTGCTGCTTGCCTTCCAGGCAGTCATACTTACGCGGTGAACTGCAAAGTACCCTTATGGGGTATACAAGCGCGGATTTCATATGATATAATACGTCTTAATCCCATGATATTATTTTTTTAGAATAAGAAGGTGATCACTATGAATGATTCTCCTCATCAAGATCATTCCAAACGTGCTTTTATATTACCTTGCGGCCATCCTCATCATTCTCGTTATCAATACGATCATTACGCCCATGTTCTTTAAACCTCGCGTCCAGGAAGTTACTTATACCAACTTCCTGAAGATGGTTGATGAAGGCAAGGCTTCCAAAGTAGAAATCAATCAGAACCGCATCGCCCTTCTGTGCAACAAGGATGGTAAAGATGAAATCTTTGTCACGGGCCGCGTTGAGGATCCAGAACTTGTCAATCGTTTGGTCAAGGCTAATGTGGAGTTTTCCCAGGTTATCCCTCGGGAGGATTCGCCGTTGACCAAATTTTTCAACAACTGGATTTTCCCCTTCCTGCTCTTTATGGTCATTGGTCAGCTGATCATGCGGTTTTTGGGCCCTAAACTGGGCGGCGGCAATATGATGAGCTTTGGTAAGAGCAATGCCAAGGTCTATATTGAAGCCCAGACGGGAAAGACGTTCAAGGATGTAGCGGGTCAAGACGAGGCGAAGGAAGCCCTTCAGGAAATCGTGTCCTTCCTGCATGACCCATCCCGCTACCAGGCCATTGGGGCAACCATGCCGAAGGGCGTGCTTCTTGTAGGCCCTCCCGGTACGGGTAAGACTCTTCTTGCCAAGGCTGTTGCCGGCGAGGCCAAGGTTCCCTTCTTCTCTATTTCCGGTTCAGAATTCATTGAGATGTTCGTTGGTATGGGGGCAGCTCGTGTCCGCGACCTCTTTAAACAAGCTCAGGAAAAGGCTCCGTGCATTGTCTTTATCGATGAAATCGATGCCATTGGCAAAAAGCGTGATAATGGCGCCTTTGGCAGCAACGACGAACGGGAACAGACCCTGAACCAGCTCCTTTCTGAAATGGACGGTTTTGACGGCAGCAAGGGCGTCATTATCCTTGCCGCGACCAACCGTCCGGAAGTCCTTGATAAGGCCCTCCTGCGGCCGGGCCGTTTTGACCGCCGTGTGCCCGTGGAACTGCCGGACCTTAAGGGAAGGGAAGCCATTTTGAAGGTTCATTCCCATGATGTGCGGATTTCCCCTAATGTGGATTATCATACGGTTGCCCTTGCTACAAGCGGTGCTTCCGGTGCGGAACTTGCCAATATCGTCAACGAAGCTGCCCTTCGCGCCGTTCGTATGGGCCGTACGGAAGTCATCCAAGAGGATCTTGAAGAATCTGTGGAAGTGGTCATTGCCGGGGCCCAGAGAAAGGGTGCCGTGATTTCAGAGAAGGAAAAGCAGCTCATTGCCTATCATGAAATTGGCCATGCCCTTGTGGCTGCAAGTCAGACCGCATCGGCACCGGTCCATAAGATCACCATTATTCCCCGGACGAGCGGTGCCTTGGGGTATACTATGCAGGTTGACACAGAGGAAAAGGTCCTTATGACGAAAGAGGAACTCTTCAACAAGATTGTTACCTTGACAGGGGGACGATCTGCTGAAGAAGTTGTCTTCAACAAGGTCACGAGCGGTGCGTCCAATGATATTGAACAGGCAACAAAACTTGCTCGGGCCATGATTACCCGGTTTGGCATGACCAGCGACTTTGATATGGTCGCCCTTGAAACCGTGAATAATGCCTACCTGAGTGGTGATACCTCCCTTGCCTGCGCGCCGGAAACGGCCGCCCGCATTGATGAAGCTGTCTTTTCAGTTGTCAAGGAGGCCCACCAGAAGGCCCGGACTATCCTTGAGACCCATAGACAGAAGCTGGATGAACTTGCCCAGTATCTTTTGAAGAAGGAAACCATTACGGGCGATGAATTCATGGCCATCCTGAAAGGAACGGACCCAGCCTCTGCTGCAGCCGAACAAGTTCCCAACAGCCCCCCAAGAAGGGGGCGTGAAAAAATAAGCTGGCCCTGCCCTGCAAGGGACGGGGCTTTTTTTCTGAAACGACGCCTTCTGACAAACGGGGACAAGTGTGATATAATAAGCGAACTACCCTACGGAAAGCCGAGGGAATCCTCCGATTAAAAGAAGGGAACACTATGGAATTTTGGAAGGAAGAGAGCAGTCTCTACCAAATCATAAAAGATCACCTTGATCAGGAAGGGTATTTTGATCCCGACCTCATTGAAGATCAAAATTTTGTCGACACGTATGCGGTCCTGTTTCGGGAACCGGGAACAAGCGACTCTTACATGGCCAGCATGCCCGACCGACCTCAGGAAGAGGTGGGCTCTGTTATCGCCGGAGCCCTTGCGGCGTATGCGAAAAATCCCGACTCCAAGGCTGAAAAGGAGCTCTATGCTTCCATCTCGAGCGTTCCATTTATTATCTATAATGATTACCTTGTCGACCTGTTGTCCACGCAGGAAATCCCTGACGCCCTTTGGAACCTTTGCCATCGCTGGCTCTATCATGCCTTTGCCCCGGAGGTCCTGAAACTTGCCATTACCGTGACCGGTCTTCATCTCTTGAACGAGGAGAACCTGAACGAAGTGGAACGCCTCCACAAGGATCTCATGCTTCTTGCCCGCTGTGAGGAACTGACAAGCTTTGTGGTCTATGCCCTGGAACTGGGGCATCTCCTTGAAAATGAGGACCTGTGGGAAATCTTGACCCATACGCGGGGCTGGGGTCGGGTCTGTGCTATGTCGACCTATGATTTTATTACGCCGGAAGAAAAACATTGGCTTCTCCTCCATGGCTGTGATCTCACGGTTGATTATCCTGCAGTGGCTCTTCTTGTCATCGAGAAAAGCAATTTTCTCGAAATGCTTGAAAAAGAACGGATGGATGATGAAACCTTTGATGCCGTGCTTCACACCATGGTTGATTATCTCGATTTTTTAGTCAATTTTGAAGCACAGCCAGTGGAAGGCGGGGTGGATAAGGTCCTCGAACTGCCGCCTCTTTCCTATAGCCACGTTCTGGAACGGCTTCTTGAACACGCTAGGCAGCATCAGACGACCCTCGAACAAGTGGCAGGTCTCATGAGCCTTCGGGAAGAACTGCAGGAAATGATCGATCATGAAAATTGGGATTATCTCAGCATGAATCAGTGCCATCTTTATGTGGGGACCTTGGACGGTGTTGTTATGGGACGGGACTGGAAGAAGATCCTTCCCAAGGAAATCCTCTCAAAAGATGGATCCGTCAATATCCTGCCTCTGCAGCTGGCAGATATCCTGGGCATAGACATCCATACCCAGGTATGGAACCTGCTTAAGAAAGATCCCATGCGAACCCTCCTTTATCCCTATTTGCTCCAGTCGGGCAGCAAGGCACGTCTTGAAAAGGTCACGGATTTTGCTATGCTTCATCTGGATGCATATCTTCAGGATGAACGGCTTGTCATTCCTCTTCTGCGAGGGCTTATGAGTGTTCCCCCTTGGGGCGGGGACATTATTGCCGAGTGCTTGAGCTCCCTCCACGAAGGAGCCCGCAGCGTGGCTGTGGAGGTCCTTGAGGCTTGGCCCGATAAGAAGTGGAACGGGAAATTGCAAATGGCGCTTGTCAGGGCGCGGGAACTGACAACGCAGCCCATTCTTCGGATGCGGATTGACGAGCTGCTCAACCACAAGACCCTGGAATTTGAGGATTTTGTCAATTATATGAAAGACCAGAAAGGGCTGGAATGAAAAAACGGTGCCGTAAGCACCGTTTTTTTATTCCAGGATTTTTATTTTTGTGCTCTGCGGGCAAATTGGACGGCTTCATGGGAAATGAGACCGCCGCAGGTATTGCCCAGGGCAATGACAAGGATTCGTCCCAAAGCGGCTAGGTCCATAGCGCCTGCTGTAAAGTAGTAGAACATGTCGGCAATGCTGTGTTCATAGCCGCTTAGGATGAAGACGGCAATCCCCAAAAAGATGGCGGCGTATTTTCCAATGGCGTGTGGAAAGGAACGATAGCCTTCAACTGCAAGGAAAACAAAGATGTTGCACAAGAACCCCAGAATGAAAAGGGAACCAAGACTGTCCGCATTCTTGACGGCAATCAGGACGGCTGCGGCTTTTTGTGTAAAACTGAAAAGCCGCGTACCTGACAGCAGGAGGGCCATCAGGCCGGCACCAATAAAATTGCCCCCTAAGATGACTGGGTACTCCCAATAGCTGCGCCAAGACCGTTCCCGGGCATAGCAGACCTTGCCTGTAAAAAGATGGAACCGGCATTCACAGACCGCAAATAGACCAATCGTAAAGAGCAGGGCGCCCAAGGCCTTACTGGTCTGCTGTAAGTATACCGCCCCGCCAAGGCCGATGGCAAAGCCTGCGCAGACCGCGGAACGGAAAAGTGTGAAGGGACTCATTGACGCTCCTTTAGGCTTTGCGAACCGAAACATAAATGAGAGAAACCGGCTTTTTGAGGGCGAGGACGAAGGCATCTGACCTGTCATCGCTGACATAGAGCGTGTCCCGCGTCAAGGAGTGTTCATTCAGGGTACTTCCCGTGAGGTCCTTTGCGTCTATAAAGGGAACGTAAAGAAAGCGGAAATCGGCAAGACCAAATTTTATTGACGCATTGATGACGCTATAGGCGGCATGCATGCCTTTTTTATACATGACATTGAAATCAATGGCTTTTCCGATGGAATGGGTATGGTAGGCTCCATCAAAAAAGTCTTCTTCCAGGGGGGCAAGGGTCACCTTTTCCCCTGTTTCTTTGTAGGTGAGGGTAAAGCCTCCTTCAAGGGGCGTAATGATGCGATGGTAATCCGGCAGAAGGGTGAAATCGGATGCTTCAAGGTCTACCGTCGCGGAACTGATGCGAAGGTCAAAGCGACGTTCCTTGTAGGAGCCATCACGGGGAAATAGGTAGAATTCAGTTGTCGTTCCGCCCGACCAGGTCGTCGAAACGGCGTCTTTTCTGGAAATTACTGATACTGTCATCGGGACACCTCGTTTCTTTATGGTAACCATTGAAAAGCAGGAACAGCCCTGCTGTGCTGTCGCTTCCATGCTATTGTGGAACCGTCAAATTTTAGTCAAAGAAGTTTTTTTCGCTTTTTTTATTTTTCAGACGTTTCTTTGTCGGTCCCATCATAGAATGAAGTCGTTCAGAAAAAAGCCGTCCCTTTGGGGAACGGACATAACAGGTAAAATCTTATGGAGGTGCTCAAATGGCTAAAAAGTTGGTTGAATTTGTTCCGAATTTCAGTGAAGGCCGTGACAAAGCAAAGGTAGAAAAGATTGTTGATGAAGCCCGCAAGATTTCCGGGCTGAAGATCCTGGATTATTCCAGCGACCCTGACCACAATCGTTCCGTTGTTACCATCATCGGGTCTCCTGAAGCGGTAACGGAAGCTGCCATCAATATGGCAAAGGTAGCCATTGGTTTGATTGATATGCGTGAACATCATGGGGCTCATCCTCGTTTTGGTGCCGTTGATGTTGTTCCCTTTACACCGGTTATGGGCGTAACCATGGATGAATGTGTCGAAATCGCCAACAAGGTCGGTGAGGCTTATGGTGAAATGGGCATTCCTGTCTATCTTTATGAAGATGCCGCTACGAGTGAAGGTCGGCGCAACTTGGCTACGATCCGCAAAGGCCAGTACGAAGGCTTCTTTGATAAGATCAAGGAACCGGAATGGAAACCGGATTATGGCCCCAGCGAAATGAACGCTGTAAGCGGTTGCTCCGCCGTTGGCGCCCGCGTTCCCCTCATTGCTTTCAACGTCAACCTGCATACGCCGGATGTTGAAATCGCTCAAGCCATTGCTAAGAAAGTCCGCAATATCGGCGGCGGTCTTCACTATGTCAAGGCCATTGGCCTGAAGCTGGAAGACCGCAACATGACCCAGGTTTCCATGAACCTTGTCAACTATGAAAAGACCGCTGTTTACCGCGCCTTTGAAATGGTCAAGATGGAAGCCCGCCGTTATGGCGTTGCCGTAGCTGGTTCTGAAGTCATTGGGACGGTTCCTATGAAGAGCCTGCTTATGGCAGCTGAGTACTATCTCCAAATCGAAAACTTCGATATGGACGAAATCCTTGAAAAACTTGGCGTCTCGCTCTATCGATCCCCAAATGACGTAGAAGAATTCAGAGACGGTAAAGTCGATTTTATTGGACTCAACGTGTATTGCCGAGAGTATGTAACCGACTGGCACGGTGGAGAGCTTGCCGTTTCGGCGAACAATAAGGGCGGTTCGAGCAAAAAGGTCGAAGGAAAATGCATTGCGCCCTTGTTTGAAAGCGCCCGCGACAGCAATGTTCCCCGCAATAAATGGGGCCGCGAAATACTCCCAGGTTGCATGTATTCAACCATCATGGATGTCCACGAGCGCTATGACGCGCCCCGCATCTTTATTACGGAAAACGGACATGGCGCCTATGAGCAACCAGACGCAGACGGAATGATCCACGATGATGACCGCATCGAGCTTCTGGGCCAGTTCATCGAGCACATGATGAGGGCTAAGCGCGACGGCGCGCGCGTTGAGGGCTACTACCTCTGGTCGACGATGGATCTGTATAGCTGGATCAACGGCTACGAAAAACGATACGGACTTGTCCATATCGACTTCGAGAACAATCTGGAGCGCACCCCCAAAAAGAGCTGGTATTGGTACCGAGACCTTATCTCGAAGTATCAGGAGCAGGAAGGTTAGGAGAAAGAGATGAAATATCAGGCAATGTCCGAAACAGTCCTAAAGGCTGTTGGCGGCAAAGAGAACATTACATCGGTAACTCATTGTGCGACGCGCCTTCGCATCGACGCACGAGACACCTCGATCATCGATCTCCAGCTCGCCAAATCGGCCGATCAGGCGCTCGGGGCAGTAGTCAGCGGTGGCCAGCTTCAGGTGATCATCGGCCCCAACGTCACCGAGGCTTACAACGACTTCCTCGACTTCGCGGGAATCGAAGTCGGCGGTGGCACGGTTGCCGACGATGCCCAAACCGCCAAAGACCTTGCAGAAGGCATTAAAAGCGGTAACACCGCCATGGGCTTGATTGAGAAATTCGGGAACGTCTCTGCACAGGTATTCATGCCCATCGTCCCGGCGCTCATCGTTGGCGGACTCATTCTTTCGATCAAGAATCTCCTGGTCAATTATTGCGGATTGAGCACCGATAGCGGAACCGCCCAGGTCCTGTTGGCGATCTTTAGCGCTTCGTTTAGCTTCTTACCCGTTTATCTTGGTTATCAGCTCGCGGCCGTCATGAAGATGCAGCCCATCATGGGCGCATTGCTGGGCGCGATCATGATCAGCTCGTCCATTAGCGGTGCCGAGGGTCTCGACTTTCTTGGTATTCCCATCCCGACGAACGACTATTCGAGTACGGTAGTGCCCATCGTACTGGGCGTTGTATTCATGTACTTTGTCGACCGCGGCCTTCAGAAGATTATTCCCGACGTTACCAAACTGTTCTTGAAGCCGCTGCTCACCATGATCATCGTCGTGCCCGTCGAGCTTATTATCCTTGGCCCCGCCGGCAGCATGATGGGCTACGCGCTGAGCGATGCCGTCACGTGGCTTATGGACAACGTGGCATTTATCGCTACTCCGATCCTGGCAGCCCTTAACCCCTATTTCGTCATGCTCGGTCTCGATAAGGCTTACATCGCAATCGAAGTTACGAGCCTGGCGCAGCTCGGTTGGGCACCCATTATCTTTGGATTCATCTCGAACCTCTGCATTGGCGGCACGAGCCTCGCCCTGGCAACTGCCATGAAGGGAAACAAAGAGAAGAGGGGTATGGTCACCACGGTTGCCGTCACCGCACTCTGTGGCGTAACCGAGCCCGCGTTCTACGGTTGCCTCATCGAGCGTCCCCGCCTGCTTGTCGGCACGGCAATCGGCGCGCTCTGCGCTGGACTCCCTGCAGGCATCTTTGTTCTGAAAGAGTATGTTGCGGGAGCATGCCCCGGCCTTCTTTCGGCACTCATCTTTATCGCTCCCGATGGGTCCATGGGTAACTTCGTGCTGGCATGCGTTGTCGCCATCATCGCCATCGTCGTCTCCTTCATCGCTGCACGCGTGATCATCAAGAAGAACCCCAGCTATATTGAGTAGATGCCCGCTGTTTGCATTGGGGACATCCTCGGCAGACCATTAGCAAGAACCCAAGAAGTTCCTTAGGAGCTCGATTAATCCATTCGGATTCCTGAGGCACAAACGGCCCCGATTCCACAATGAAATCGGGGCCGTTGTTTCTAAAGCCGTCGATAGACAATCGGTGTTTACCTTAGCTCCCTATCCAAGTTAATTATCCACGCTCGTTCTCCGGTCGGGAGATTTTCTTCGCTCGCGTATCCAGAAATCCACGCTCGAGCAGGACATCCAGATCCGCGCCCGCCCTTGTCTCGATCTGCAACAGCAAGAGGCCTATTCCGCTTCTACATGTTACAGATCAAGATATTCCTAAAACACCCTAAGTTTCATCTCAATCTGTAACAGTTAGATGCCGAATATCGGTCTTGGTGTTACAGATTTAGACAAACTGGAGGACGAGACAAACCAAAAACGGGATGGGCGCTAACCCGATGGCGCACCACCTAAATAGAAACGGGCTCTGTCCCATATAGAGACAGAGCCCGAAACTCTCATGGAGCCAGTGACAGGAATCGAACCTGCAACCCACTGATTACAAATCAGTTGCGCTACCGTTGCGCCACACTGGCACACTTGGCGCTTTCGCGCGAAGCCTGTTTAGGATAAAGGAATTGAGGACGGGGCGCAACAGGCCCTTCGACCGACCACATCTCAAAAACCGTTCGTCAGAACGAACAGTTTTATCTGTTCGTCAAAACATAAACCTATTCGTTTTGACAGCTGCAAACCCGCAACCCACTGATTACAAATCAGCGGGTAGACCAATCTAGGAAACGGCTCTCTGCCGCAACTCCCCTACCGTCCGCGCAGGGCCTTGAGCTTGGCCAGGGCATCGGGGCTCAGGCGACTGCCCAGAGTCATCTTGATCTGCGGGGCTTCCTCGGCCTCGTGCACGTCGTTGTCGATCTGTTTGATCTCGTCCACCAGCATGCGGCTCGAGATGCGCGTGACGCCCTTGCCCATGACGACGGCCTGGATTGTGCCGTCACTCGACACCACGGAGCATGCGCGGCCTTCCTCGCGTGCCTCGATGCAGAGCTTCTGTACCACGGTATCGGCAGAGACGCCCGTCGGCGAAA
>ENA-OQBV01000636-OQBV01000636.1-human-gut-metagenome-genome-assembly--contig:-NODE-636-length-19347-cov-3.308325_pt1 | contig 19347 bp, 19 predicted proteins | sample MGYA00242750_ERZ504559 | MGnify/ENA primary metagenome ERZ504559 (study PRJEB26092, sample SAMD00036230) | human gut metagenome | host: Homo sapiens | study: EMG produced TPA metagenomics assembly of... | reverse complement strand
TGCACGCCCACCGTCATACCGATAGTAACGGGGAGAGCGCAGGAAAGCCAAGCAGGAACAGCAGGACGGGAAAAAGAAATACCGCAAGAAGAACCCGCAGGCGGCAAAGGCTCTGTGCCGATGACGTGATGACGCAAAAGAACTTGAAGCGTTTCCAAGACACCTATGCGGAAGCCATGGGCAAGTACGGGCTGAAAAGAGGTGTGGACGGTTCGGAGGCAAGGCACATTTCAACAGCGCAATACTACAAGGAATTGATAGAGCAGCAAGGCAGCTTGCAGGAGAACATAGGCAACCTGCTGCAACAGGAAGAGGAAGCGCAGAAAAAGTTGAAGCAGGTGAAAGGGGAAATCAACACACAGAAAATGAAGAGTGCGGCAGTGAACGCCACGACAGCCATAGCGGACGGTGTCAGTTCTCTTTTGGGCGGCAGCAAGGTCAAGAGGCTGGAAGCGGAAAACGGTCAGTTGAAGCAGGACATTGCCGATTTGCAGGAACGGGTAAAGGCTGAACAGGCAGAACAGAAAAACATGGAACACCGCCATTGCAGCGAGATTAACAAGATTTACAGGGCGCACCAACAAGAGACCATGCAGTATGACGAAAGGCTAAAACGGATAGACACCTATTTCCCCCACGTCAAGGAACTGCTACCCATAGCCAACCAATGCAGGGAAATGGGATTTACGGAGGAAATGACAAGGCAGCTCGTATGTTTCAAGCCTGTAGGGTTCAGAGGAAAGCTATATTCAAGGGAGCATGGAAAGGAATTCAAGACGGAGCACTCAACGGCAACCATAGAGAAAAATCCGCAACAGACCGGGAAATTCAGACTGTGCATTGACGGGATGCCACTTCTTGAATGGTTCAAGATGAAGTTCCAAGAACTCAAAGAGAAACTGGGTATAAGCAACACCCAAAAAGAAGAACCGAGAAAGGGGTTGAGAATGTAGAAATAGCACCAATGTGCAAACTACGATTTACAATAAGAGCTTTTACTTGAAAGCCTCTATTAGAAAATGGTTTGACTGAATGATTTACGGAAATAAAAGTGCAATTCTGATTGTTAATGAGTTGCACTTTTATTATTTTTGTAGATATATTGTTCGTAATAAATTATTTGAAACTATGAAAACAGTACTTTTATATTTTCTTTGTTGTTTCATTATAGGATGTACAAATGAATCCACAAAAAGGAGCAAAAATAATGAAGCAGCCAGCACAGATATACCGGATTGTAGAGGCATGGCTGAACTTATAGATGTTTATTCATTAGGTACTACCATTAGGATGCAAACCCTACAAAGATATTACACTGTAAAAAGCAATGAGATATTTGCTGTTGTATTAAATCCTCATAACTTTTCCCTGAGTTGTGGTAGATATTGGATTTTGGAAAAGTGGGAAAATGGTCAGTGGATAAAACCCAAGATGAAAGAAAATATATTTTTCTTTGATGATGAAATACTGCTCCCAGCATGTGATTTTCTCTGTTTTAGGTTTCCTATTAGTTATTAATGCGAATCAGCAGTTGGCTTTCTGATTCAAGAATTAAAAATTAACAAATGTAAGTAGAGCAATAGCCAACTTTCCAAAGATATGTACCAACAGCCCTTTGGTAGCTCTTACTTTAGATGCTCTTTGAATTTCTGTTTTTTCATTCAGCCAGTTGAAAAAGGATTCGATAGGTTGTCTGACTTTTGAAACGGCTTGCGAGAAAAGGTCTCTTGCAGCTTTTTCCCTCTGTTTGAGAGCCTCCGGTTCTCCTTTAATCTCTTTATGCGGAGTAAGCACTTTAACCTGATTGCTCTCATTAAAGAATGAGAAATCGCTGTAAATCTTGTCTGCAAGCACCGTCTTTCCGGATAGGTATGGCACGCATTCGCATTTGAATACGGTCAGGTCGTTGTCCGAAGCCGGTGTCAGAGTTATCATCTCCGGAAAAGGTAAGGTTCCCTCCCTACGCTGTCCTACCATATGCAGTTTCATGCCATAGTAGTACATGTTCTTAGTGGAGCAATACCCTTTTGATGTTATCTCCCTAGCTACTTTTCCCTCCCGGTTTTTCCCTTTACAGGTCACTATCGGCATAGAATCTACAATGGATATAATGGAGTCGCAATCCTTGGGCTTGAATGATTGTATCATGGTTTCCACCAGCACCTTAAATGCTTCTGAAAGCATATTTAGGCGTACGCAGAACGTTTGATAAGACGGCAGTTTTGGAAACCATGATGACAGATACTCCTTGGCGAAGGTATGTATCTCCTTGATGTTGAAGTATCTCTGGCAGTACCCGCAGAACAGGTAGATGGTAAGAACCTCCTCATCCGTAAACTCGGGATTGGAATTGTTGCTGAATCTCTGGCAGTGGAAACGCAGAGAAGACTTATAGACATCACAGATATACATATACAAACCTATTAGTTGTAACTTTTTCTCCTTGGGAATCATAGTTAGAAAAATGAGTAGTTTTATTCTTCTAATTTACTGATTTTCAAGGAGACTACAAAATAAAATAATGAGATAATTAACTGAATTACAAACTTTTAAATCAAGAATCAGAAACTGTTTTCAACTGCTGATTCGCATTATTATGATATAACTATCGGGAAATATCGTATTTCTATATCTTTATGGAATAATGGAGAAAAGATTAAACTAAATACCGAATTTGAAATAAAGTAACCATGAAACATTTATTACTCGTATCATTAATACTGCTTAGTTCTTGCCATTCTACTACTTCCAAGAAAGGGCAAGATAATGAAGCAGACAGCATCTTACTGCAAGAAGAATTGCATCCAGACAGTATTTTCAAATCTGAACCTATTCCAACGGAAGAAGAACAAGGGCAATCATCGGGAACAACAGCTTTTGTTCTGCAACCTGTTCCACGTGATATTCCAACGGGAGAAGCTATCAGCCCCGTTTTACTTTCCATGCAGACAGAATACGATTATTATCCACTATCAACAACAGAAGTGAAAGTAACCGTTACCAGTCATTCCCAACAAGAGTATATATGCGGAAATGATTACAGCCTTGCCTATTACAATAATGAAAAACGACAATGGGAAACATTGCCAACCGACCCGGTTATTGAAGATATAGGTTGGATATTACAGCCAGAATATCCAACCCATGGACAGACAATCAAACTATATACTTCCGAAGTTCCTAATCGTGCAGGCAGGTACCGCATCTACAAATCATTCAATGACGATACCAAAGTGGCTTATGCAGAATTTGAGTTAGTAGATGAAGCAGGAGCAAAACGGTTAAGAAAGCAAATGGATGCTGCTCGGCATAACAAAAATATCATTTCATCACAGAATCTTTATGGTTCTTATATGCGCGGTGATTCCATTTTTGTGGATTTGATTAATAATTCCATTCATTTTCAAAAGCTATTTAGAAAGGAGATACTTAACTATTCTGCCATTAATTATGGAGTAGTTCGCACCCCTTCCCCCTTTACACAAAAAGCATATACCGACACGCTGCAAGTAAGCATGAGGACAGAGAAGCCTGTTTATCCGATTGGTACAGAAAGTGTAGATGTGATACTAACCAACAAGAACTTGGGACAGCAAATTTTATTCTTTGGCGAATACTATTTTATAGCACGTAAGCAGGGAACCCAATGGATACCTTTATATCATAACAGCTTAGTAAACGATGTGGGTATTTTATTGAAACCTCATGGTGATTACCATTTCAAAGCCAAACTCTATCCATTGTTCAATGACAATACTTCCGGGCAATATCGGGTTTACAAAGAAGTGGAATTTGACGGTGCGAAAAGAAAAGTGGTATATGGCAGCAGAATTTAGAATTGATAAAAATAATAACATGAAACCATCATTGTTTTTTATATTGTTTATGCTTTGCTTCTATCCTTCCATTACTTTAAAAGGGCAAAATAATAAAACCGATAGTGCTTCTTTACGTGAGAATATGGAAGCGCATTTAGACAGTATTTGGCGTAAAGAGAACATTTGGAATCTTGGCGTGGCAAAAATAACAGGAGAGCCTATTAAAGACTTGTCAACCATAGAAGCTCCCAAATGGGCTAAATGGAGTTATAATTTGGAAGAGTATTTTATTTCTCAAATGAAATATCCAAAGCATTTATTAGCGAAGAACCAAGCAGGATATTCCGTAGCAATGTTCTCCATCGATACATTAGGATTACCACGTAGAATTAATATTTTAACAACCATTCATGAAGATTTCGACAAGGAGGTCATTAGACTTATCCGAGACCTTCCTCATTGTTTGCCATGCCGAGATAAGAACGGTAAGCGAATAGAGTGCCTTTATACGGTATATGTTCCATTTTTACCACGGCAATATAGAGATAGGGTAATAGCCGATAGCATCGCGGAAGAGGAGTTAAAACATTGTTTTGTGGAATGGGAAGAACAAGCGAACTTTCAAGATGGGAAACGATGGTCGGCTCAAAATTATATTTGCCAAAATCTCACGTATGATACCAGTTTATTAGGTGAGCAGCAAAAAGCCAAAGGAGTGTATAAGATACATATTGATTCATACGGAGAGATAAAAGAAGCGAAAACGCTAAGAAGCTGCGGAATACCACAGTGGGATGAAGAAGTGATACAAATTATCAGAAACATGCCAAGATGGACACCTGCAATACATCATTACGGAAAAGGGGAATATAAAGATGCTATATGGGCTATTTCCGTAATTTTCGAAAATCACCATTCTTCTCATAATGTGACAGAATAAGTAATATACTTAAATAAAGCAAACACCCAACTTTACTTTATCGGGTGTAAAATTGGGTGTTTGTTTTGTATTTTACTGATAATCAGTGTTTATTGCGGTGCGTACGGGACTCGAACCCGTGACCCCATGCGTGACAGGCATGTATTCTAACCAACTGAACTAACGCACCAGTATGTCATTTTCATTTGCTCTTGCTCTCAATTGCGGTGCAAAGGTATAACTTATTTCGGAATCTGCAAACATTTTATTCATTTTTCTTCTAAAAATTTTAATCCGACTCTCCTCTACAATCCGTAAAACGCATAAAAAAGAGGGATAATGCAATAAAAAAAGGCAAACAGTTTCTTTTTCCGATTTTAATCGCTACCTTAGGAACATTAAAGAAACGAGAAAAATGGATATGCATATCTTTCAAATAAAGTCCAATCAGACTCTTCCCTCACCGGGAGGAATCCTGATAGCCTCTCCTCTGCTAAATGATTATCATTTTATGCGGTCAGTGGTACTGCTCATCACACACAGTGAAGAAGGCAGCATGGGAATTGTCATGAACAAAGACTTCCGATATCACATATCCCTCAACCAACTGGTTCCGGAACTGGAAGGTTCTGCTTACATTCCTGTCTTTAAAGGAGGTCCCATGGAACGGGATACAATCTTTTTCATCCATACTCTGAAACAACTGAAAGGAGCACTGGAACTGGGGAACGGATTGTACATGAACGGAGACTTTAAGGCTGTGCAACAATATATTCTTGACGGAGGTCCCCTTGACGGGCATATCCGATTCTTTGCCGGATATGCAGGATGGAGTCATGGACAACTGCAACAGGAAATTCAAAGGAACTCATGGTTTATAGGAAAAGGAAACAGCGAACGGCTGCTGCATGATCCACAGAAAGTTCTTTGGAATAACAGCATGAACGATCTCGGTAATCCATACACCTTATGGTCCAAATATCCGGTTTATCCTTCATTCAACTGAGCTGGAAGAGAGTTTCTGCAACAGACAGACGTCCTTGTATCCACGTCCGGTATAAATCCAATGAGGCAAATAGCCCGCACGTACATAGCCCAGGCCAGTAAACAAATGTAAAGAATGTGTATTGTCTGCATGCACGTAAGCATACAGCTGATGAATCCCCAACCGCGAAAAACAATGATGTTCCAACTGTCGCAAAGCTTCGGAAGCAATGCCCCGGTGACGGTATTCCTCCAGCACCATAACTCCCACTTCTGCACGGTTATGACGGGGATCGAAGGAACAAAGGTCAACAATACCTACTACCCCGGCCTGAGGAAGCTCAATCATCAGTCTCAACTGGCGGTCTGTATACAGGTCATTCGTACTTTGCCCGATATACTGCTTCAGCTGATATCGGGAATAAGGACCGGTAGCAATGCCGTTCTCCCATTGATCTTCATCGTTTTCAAAAAAGCATCATGACATCCAGATCTTCCGGCTCAGGTGCGCGCAAACGGATTGGAGGAAACTGTTTTTTCCATCGTTACTCCTCCTTTTCTCCCTCTTCCCGATTCAGATCCAGTTCCATCAGCAAACGTTCACGACCGGGTACACAGAACAGTGAAGCCACCAGAAGCATTCCGGCACACAACATTCCCGTCAGGTCAAGAGTCCAATAGTAAACCGACAGATTGAACAATGCCGGAGCCAGCAAAAGTCCCAGACGGACTTCACTCCATCTCCGATAGCTCTTTAATGCTTCGGGTAAGGGCATTGTTTTTACATAGCGGGTCAGTGACAAACTGAACAGGCGAAGAGATACGGGAATAAGTCCCATGGCCAGCAGGATACCTGCAGTCTGAAGAATATATTCCATCCGGGCATCCCCCACCATCATTCCTTGCGGCAACACATCCGTTTCATAAAGTGCGATAAGCAACAGTACCAACATCCACGCCAGAATAAATTCCCCTTGCAGCCAGCGTAGCAACCGATTGATTTCTTTTTCCATAAATTTCCCCAAAAATTACATTGTTCCTGTAAAAGCTACCCGGTTCACGATAGACCGTCCCAGTGTAACTTCATCCGTATATTCCAGTTCATCACCAATGGATATACCACGGGCAATGACTGTCAGTTTCACATCAAACCCACTCAGCTTCCGATAAATAAAGAAATTAGTCGTATCGCCTTCCATCGTAGAACTTAATGCCAGAATAACCTCCTTGACGGCTCCGGAGCGAACCCGTTCCACCAGACTGTCAATCTGCAGATCAGAAGGACCGATACCGTCCATCGGAGATATGACCCCGCCCAGCACATGATAAAGTCCTTTGTACTGCTGAGTGTTCTCAACGGCCATTACATCGCGAATATTCTCCACCACACATACTGTCGATGCATCCCGTGAAGGATTGGAACAGATGCGGCAGATATCAGTATCCGAGATATTATGACAGACTTTACAATATTTTACTTCATGCTTTAGTGTTACCATGGCATTACTAAAAGCCTCTACACTTTCCGTACTCTGTCTCAGCAGATGAAGCACAAGACGCATGGCGGTCTTCCGCCCTATACCGGGAAGTTTGGCAAATTCTCCTACTGCTTTTTCAAGCAATGCCGACGGATATTGTTGATTCATGATTCTCTTCTTTGTATTAAAACAGGTGTGCAAAGATAGGGAGAACTCCCGAAATTCCGGCATAAATTGAGAAATAAAGTAAAGGTAAGGAATTTCAGAACAACACTCGGATGAGATAGATCAGAAAAAGGAAGCAAGTACCTGCTTTTTCATTTTTTTTTCATACCTTTGTCAAGACTTAATAAAAACAACACCATGGAAATAACCAGTGCTGAATTTGTAGTAAGTAATTCACGTGCGGACATGTGTCCCGCAACCCACCTTCCCGAATACGCGTTCATCGGACGTTCCAACGTCGGAAAATCAAGTCTCATCAATATGCTGACCAAACAGCCCAAGTTGGCCATGACCTCAGCCACTCCTGGAAAAACCTTGCTGATCAACCATTTTCTGGTTAATAAAGAATGGTATCTGGTAGACCTTCCCGGATACGGCTATGCACAACGGGGAAAGAAAATGATGGACAAGATTGAAAAGCTGATCCAGCATTACGTTCTGGAACGGGAGCAAATGACATGCCTCTTTGTTCTGGTAGACAGCCGGCTCGCTCCACAGAAGATCGATATGGAATTTATCGAATGGCTTGGAGAAAACGGAGTTCCTTTTGCCATCATCTTCACGAAAGCAGACAAACAAAGTGCCGGAAAGACGCGTGCAAATGTGGATATCTATCTTTCAGAACTTTCCAAGCAATGGGAAGAGCTTCCCCCTTATTTCATTTCATCGGCTGAAAAGAAAACCGGACGAAAAGAAATTCTGGACTACATCGAACAAATCAATCATTCAATAACTAAAAATCACACCTTATGACAAAGAAAATGATCATGTTGCCCTTGCTGGCTGCCTCTGTTTCCCTGTTCTTCACGGGATGTGAAGGAAAACTGGTGGAAAAGGTGGATCTGATTCCGCAAGCGCAGTCTGTCACAATCGGAAACGGATCTTTCCCCTTGCAGGAACTGCGTAGCATGCAGGTTCCTCCCGAATGGAACGAAACGGCCAAGGCTTTTACAGAACTGGTACAAAAACAACCGGAGTTTCATTGACCATCAGCGATATTGACGCTCCTCTCTCTTTGGTCAAGAACGATAAACTGACCGAAGAAGCCTATACTCTGGAAATTGAAAGAGGACGTATCGTTCTGGAAGCTAATGACGCACAGGGAATCAGCAATGCACTGGCCACGCTTCACCAGCTCATTCTGACAGCAAAAGACAACAAACTTCCAATCATAAATATTCAGGATAAGCCACGCTTCGGTTATCGCGGACTGATGCTTGACTGCAGCCGGCATTTCTGGACAGTAGATGAGCTGAAAGAAACGCTGTCTCAAATGGCTTTCTTCAAGCTGAATAAACTGCAGATGCACCTGACAGACAACAATGCCTGGCGTCTGGCTATGGATCAGTATCCTGAACTGACTGCCAAAGGTACTTATTATTCTGATTTTCCGGATCTGTCTGGTAAATATTACTCAACAAACGATCTGAAAGAAATAGTAAAATACGCTCAGGCTCTCGGTATTGAAATCATTCCTGAAGTCGATCTGCCCGGTCATGCCATCGCACTGCTCGCAGCCATGCCGCAACTTTCCTGTAAAGGAGGTACATTCGAAGCTTATCCGGAAGAACTTCCGCTCAATCAGCGGAAACGCGGAAACGAGAATATGCTTTGCATCGGCAATCCGGAATCTATCCGTTTCGCACAGGAAGTGGTAGACGCACTGATCCAGATCTTCCCTTCGAAGTATATTCACCTGGGTGGTGATGAAGTACCCACAGCCATCTGGGAAAAATGTCCGAAATGTCAGGCCCTTTATAAGAAGGAAGGCATGAAGGAACCCGGTGAACTGCAGGACTACTTCACACGCAAGATGAGTGAATACATCCGGTCAAAAGGTAAAATCATGGTTGGATGGGATGAAATCAACGACCGTCATGCCGCCACGCCCGAAGATATGCTGACCGTATGGCGGGACAATGGTCTGAAAGCTCAGAAAGCTGCACTGGAACGAGGCATACCGGTAGTCATGTGTCCGCAGCACGGATGCTATCTTGACTGGGGATATGCCGGCAACTCTACACGGAAAGTGTACGAATGGGATCCGGTAACCAGCCAGGTAACTCCCGAACAGGAAGCACTCGTCAAAGGAGGACAAGGCGCTTTGTGGACGGAACGAGTAGCAACACAAGACCGTGTGGAATGGATGTTGTATCCGCGTCTGGCCGCTTTGTCGGAAGTATTCTGGACCAATGCTTCCAAGCGCAACTGGGACGACTTCTACCGCCGCATCACAGATTTCTATCCGGTAATGCGAAAGATGGGTATCAATTTCTATGAAGACGATGCACTGAATGAGAAAGAATTCGCACCGACTCAGGAGAAGCCCATACTGATACGTCCGGCAAGCATTGATACAAACATTCCATTGAACTCACCCTATCATCCGGAATATGCTTTCGACGGAAAGACCAATACATTCTTCTGGGGAGGAAGTACCATCAACCCGTCACATTACTTTACGGTCATCCTGACAGAACCAGCCAAGATAAGTGATATCGAAATCATTACAGGTGACTCAAAGGACTATATCACAAAAGCTGACCTGCTGATCAGTGAAGACGGAAACAAATTCAACAAAGTCGGAACATTTGACGAACTGGGACAGGCCAAGGCACATGTCGGAGGCAAACCAGTCAAAGCTGTCAAGATTCAGGTAACAGGCAATCACACCTGCTGGCCGATTATCAAGGAAATCATCCTGAAATAATCCGGTTCCAAGAAATAACTTATACGGCCTGCCCTTTGATCAATCAAAGAGCAGGCCGGTTTCTTTTGTATAACTTCTTCTTTTTATCAATGACAACAACCAGAGAACGATATAACGGAGCCCAGTCAAACACAAACTTGGCATGAGAAGTGGCATTGCGGACACACATGTGCGAACGTGGAGTCGTACCAAGCGACCAGCTGTATTCGATCATGGCCGTACGGGGTACATTCACCGGAACACCATGAATATAAGCACCATTTGTAAAACGGCTGGCGTATGGCGCATATCCGCCCACCGCCGAGGAACCGTCCTTCAGAAATACCATCTTTTCTTTCTTTTGCTGGATCAGAAACATACCTAAAGGAGTTTCCATTCCGTAAGGAGGATTATGCAGTCCCGTCGTAGCCGGATTTATACTCCGGATTTTCCATTCACCTTCCGACACTCTTTCCAGAGTCGTAATATTCTGATCCAGACGATCCACGAAAATTACATGATGAAACACGGTAGAATCAGACAACAGCTTGAGGTAGCGTTTGGGAACCAGCCACTCTCCTTCTGTCGTCACCGGACGAAGCCTGTAGAAACTCCCTTCCTCTCTTTCCAGCTGAGCCAGCGAACCGTCTCTGCCATAGCGTACGGGAGTCAATGTATCTTCAGGAAGATAAAGAGGAACCGACTGATAACGCTCCACTCCGAGCGTATCCGAAATCCGGTTATAGACATTACGCACATAACTCCGCACCAGGGGAGCCTCAGTGTTCAGATTCTTATAATTTTGGAAAACGGCCCAGCGAAGTTCATCACCACGCTGCATATTTTCAATAAAAGCCAGACATTTACGCATCACCTCCCATTTGACGGAACGAACTGTGTCTTTATATGGATAAGTATCCTTCAGCGTATATTTGTCATAAAGCAAATCTTTGGTAAGTACAATATCGGCTGCGGTCAGCGGCTTCTCCTGGAAAGAAAATTCTACCGTCACCATTGAATCAGGGGCATGATCCACCTCAAACGGAACCTCGACCAGTTGCGTCTCGTCATTACGGCATCCCGTCCAACCCACGGAAACGGCCAGCAGACATCCCAGAAGATAAATACGCTTCATGATTGCTCGGGTTTAATTTGATACAAAGTTAACATTTTTCAAGAATATTCCAAATTGATTACAAGGAATAACAATGGTTTCTATAAAAAATCAATACGAGCTCCCGCATTGGTTCATTCCAGGCCGGACAGAAGGCTGCTTATCCCCTTAATGAATGGAAGACAAAAATTAGAAATTACACTGGTAAATTATATCTTTGCTCGATTTTTTCAACTAGACTATGTATATATTCCGCTCCATACAAGAGATCATCAACACCGTCGCTGCGGCCAAAGGACTGCTGACCGAGATGTTTGAAAAAAAGAAAAATTCTCAGCTTCAGATACTCCGATGCCCTGTCCCTGCTCAAGGATGACGAGAATCGTCTGAAACTGCTTATCGAAAAGGAAGTAATCCGGCAAAACGGCAACTATGTGGAACTGGATGCACGTTTCCTGGATTTCTTCGAATTGCTGCTGGAAGCCAATGAAGAGATCAATACAGCCATCATTGATGAAAACATCGAGTATCTCCACGAACTGATTGACTATTACCTGAAGGAGAGAATTCCCAGCCGGAAGGAAAGTTATGTACGCAACATCAAGATTACATTCCAGAAGATTGCGCGTACCACCATCCGCAACATCATGAATCTGCAGAACAGCATAGACAATGCGTTCAAGCACGAACCGACGTATCAGATCAAAATCGCCAAACTGGAGAATCTGGACAAGAAACGGATCAACATCCAGCGGCTGATCGACACGACAGAGCATCTGATCCTGCACGAAGAAAGAGCCTTTTTCATGCAGGCTACGGATGAAGAACTGACACGTATCCTGCTCGAACTCCGCCGGGAGCTGCAACTCTCGGCACACAGCCTCATCCGTGCCCAGCAAGATATCATCAATTACCTCAATCAGATCAAGAGCCAGATCATTCTGGTAGAAAAGATCCGGAAGGTAAAATATCTGCAAGACCAGTTCGAATTGCGGGCCCGAAGCAACCTGGCCGAAGTCGTTGAGCGGGAACATTCCCTGCTGATGGAAGGATCTGCACCAGGTTCCTTCAAGCTGTCAATCAATTACCTGAGTACAGACGAGGCCCGTCCGGTCATTCTGAAAGTCATGCGTAACCGGCAATACCGGGAGGCTCTGCGAAACAACGAGGCTGGTGCCTTCAGTGAAGAAGAGCTGGAAGCACAGGCCATGTATCAGGAACTGATCAACCTCGATACGACCGTGGGGGATTATTTCCAGGCACAGGCTCAGGCCCGATGGGCAGACGAATCGGCACCACTGGAGGATCTGTTCTCATACCTGATGAAGTATTCTTTCCAGCGGGAAGTAAGCGAAAAAGAACGTACCACCCTCTTCTGTCAGATCGTTTCCCTCTACGAAACACAACTGCGCATCACCGAAGAGTTCGGTACCTATCACGAATTTGAATTTGCCAAAGTATATCCGCTCTGAGAAATTTCCCGGACGGACCAAAATACAACGAAACAATGGATTTAAACATACGAATACCTGACCATACAGCACAGATCTTCGATTACCTGCAAAAGGGACTGTTCATCAGTTCCAACAGCACAAACGAAGATGTACGTCAGCTTTATGACGATATCGATGAAAACTTTGAAGCCCTGTCCCTGTACTTCGGACAGATCGGTTACACACTGGAACGAGGCAACGAATATTTTTATTTCTCACGCAACGAACCGAGGGCTACACTGGAACAGAAACTCATGCGTGCCTATTACTGGATTGACGTGCTCGACCTGTTCAAGACTTACGATGAGACTTTCGGACCGGGCTTCCGGTTTCAGCCCGAACAGATTCTGGTGGAAGCCAACATCAACGTGCTGCTCCAGAACAAACTGGACGGCATCCGGAAACATTTCTCGGACAAAGATGTTCGCAAGGATGTCCTGGACAATATGATCCGCCAGCTCACCAAGGATTCATTCCTGGAACTGGAAAACGAAAAAGACAACACCTACAAGGTGATGAGTTCCTGGCATTACCTGGAACGACTGATCGAAAGTATTCAAATTTACGACGAAACGGAAGACGATGAGAAACCTGAATAGAATTATCTTTATCAACAGTGCAAACATCCCCTATGCGGATGATATTTATCTGGATGGAAACATCCACTTTATCGGGACACAGGGTGTAGGAAAAAGTACCATCCTGCGTGCCATCCTGTTTTTCTATAATGCCGACACGCAGAAACTGGGTATTCCCGTAGAAAAGCAAAGCTACACGGAATACTATTTCCCCTACTCCAACTCGTATATCGTATATGAAGTGGCTACCGAGAACGGACCTTTCTGTATCCTCAGCTTCAAGTCGATGAACCGGGTGTGTTACCGCTTTATCGATTCTCCCTACCGGAAAGAATTCTTCATCGATGAGGAAAGCCGTACGGCATACAGTGGTACCGACCGCATCCGGGCCATACTGGATCAGTATGATGTGGACTATTCACGCATTATCTATACTTACGATGAATACCGGAACATTCTTTACGGCAACGAAGCAGGAGCCGACATGCAACGGTATGCCCTGATGGAAAGCAAGCAATATCAGAACATCCCGCGAACCATCCAAGAAGTGCTGCTGAATTCAAAACTGGTGCGGAATTCATCAAAAAAACCATCATCTCGTCACTCAACGAGGAAGATACTTCCGTGGATCTGAACACTTATAAGGAACATCTGAAAAACTTCGAAACACGGCTTCGCGATATTGAAGAGTTCCAGAAACGGGAAACGCAGAAACAGGCTGCAGAGATCACCCGACTGGCTACGGAAGTAAACCGAAGACAGACTGCACTGGTGCAAGGCTGCCGGGAACTGGCTGCCGCCCGCATCAAGGCAGAAGAGGCGCTCCCCCAATGGGAAGAAAAGAAAAAACAGGCAGAAAACGACCGGCATATCGTACTGGCCCGCCGCATGGAACTGCAGGAGCAGTCAAAAAAGAAATGTGACCGGCTGCAGGAAGTGCTGGCTGTTGTCAACAATGAATTGCAGAAAGCTTCTCAGAAAGAAAAGGAATACGACCAGCTGAACATTTCCCAGATTGCAGAACGGTCAGCCAAAAAGGAAGAATGGAAAAACCGCCAGCAGGGACTGCAGGAAGAGCAGCGTATCCTCACCTCACAGTATACGGAAATCTCTACCAAATACAAGTTGCTGATCCAAAGTCTGGATGAACAGTGGAACAAGATCCATGAAGCCAAACTGAAACAACAGGAAGAACTGGGCAACACGTACAACAGCCGGATGGAAGAGGCACGGAAGCTGCACGAAACGGCTACCGAAGCCCTGTATCAGGAATACGAGCAGCTGTCGCAGACACTCCATCCTGAATACAACGAAAAGCAGAAGGCTATGACGGCTCTTGACTATCAGATCCAGATGTGTCACAAGGAAACTTATTTCGCAGCCGAACAGGAAGAGCTGAAACATCGTATCCAGTCGTACACCGGACTGCATCTGAGCAAGAAGAACCGCATTGAAAATGCTCAGCTTGTCATCCGGGAACTGACACTCAAGTGGGATGAAGAACAGCAAAAGGGCTTCAGGGAAAAAGATGAACGCATGGAGGCTCTGTCTCACGAACAGAAACAGCTGCGTACACGCATCGAAGAACTGGAAACATTCTTACAGAACAGCCGGAACACCTTACAGGGATGGCTCAAGGATCACAAGCCGGGATGGGAAGAAAACATCGGAAAACTTTGTGATGAATCAATCCTGTGGCAAACCGGACTGTCTCCACGTCAGGTAGACGAAGGGGCTTCCTTCTATGGCATCAACCTGGATCTCTCGGTTATCGAACGGCCTATCAAGTCCATCAATGACTACCAGAGAGAGAAGGAAAGCCATAGCGGACGTATGGAAGAAATCACATCGGAGCTGCAACACCTGCAAGCAGACAAGGATTTGCTTCAGGAGCAGCTGAAAGCCAAATACCAGCCGCGCATCAAGGAGCAGAAAGACATCATCAGTGTGCAGCAGTATGAACTGGAAAAACTGGAACAGCAATACCAGCAGGACATGCTGGACATTGAACTTTGGAAAAAGAAAGAGGAAGAAGAACGGAATGCACACATTGCTGTCCTGAATAAAGACCGTCAGACACTTCAGCTGGAATTGCAGGAAATCGACGGAAAACTGAAAAACCTGAATCTGGAAAAAGGCAAGCGCCTCAACGAACTGAAGCAGCAGTGGAATGACCAGCAGCAACAGATTGCTGATGAAAGGAACAGACAGGCCGAACAACTTAAAAACGAAGACCGGCTGGAACAGCAGCGGATCACTGCCGAGAAAAATAATTACGAAAGTCAGATGAACCGGGAACTGCATTCACAGGGAGCTGACACGGAACGTCTGCAAAGTATTACTTCGCAGCTGAACGAGATAGAGGCCGAACTGCAGTTCATCAAGAATCATGCAACCCTGCTGATCGAGTACCAGAAAGATAAACGCGACCTGATAGACCGCATTCCGGTCTGGAAACGGGAACAGGAAGAGCAGAAACAGTTGCTCAGTCAGGAAAAAGAAAGTCTGAAAAAAGAGAACGCCATCTTGCAGGAACAGCTTGACCGGCTGGACAAGGAACTGAAGGAAACGGACAATGCCGTACGCGACCTGCATGCCAACCTGGATGCATATGCCAAGATTGCAGCTTACGACTGGTACAAGCCTCATCAGGATATTCTGGGAGATACGGGACGGGCTGCAGCACGGGAAATCACTCCCCGAAAGAGCTGTATCGAACTGATTGAAGAACTGGGCCGGGACGAAAACCAGTTCCTGCAATTACAGACAGGTCTGCGCAAAGAAATCAATCTTTTCACCGGGCATTTCGATGAGGACAATACTTTCAAGTTTGCTACCAAATTCAACGATGACTGGGAGTATCTGCGCTTTGCTGAAGAGCTGAACGACTTCATCCGGGAAAACAAGATCAACGAGTTTATCCGGCGCATCAACAACGAGCACTCCGACGTATTCAAACGTATCAGCATGGACACTTCAATGCTTACGGCTTCGGAAAAGGACATCCATGACATCATCAGCAAGGTGAACAAAGGATTCCAGACCTGCAATTTCGTGGGAGTCATCCAGCGCATCGAAATGAAGGTGGAAGAAAGCAGCAACCGCGTGGTCAATGCACTGCGGGCCATCCGGAAATATTACAACGAACATGCCCACGACCTGGCCCCGGGAACGAATCTTTTCTCCAGCGAGAACGAACAGCTGGTGAAGCAGGAAGCCATTGCTCTGCTGCGTGATTTCATCAAGGAGATCCATGCCTACCGGTATGACACCATCCGCCTCTACGACTCTTTCGAACTGCGCTTCCGGATCGTAGAAAACAACAACGACACGGGATTTGTAGAGAAACTGTCGAACGTCGGTTCCGAAGGTACGGACATTCTGGTAAAAGCCATGATCAACATCATGTTGCTGTATGTGTTCAAGGAAGGAGCTTCCCGAAAGTTCAAAGACTTCAAGCTTCACTGTATGATGGACGAAATCGGAAAGCTGCATCCCAACAACGTGAACGGGATCCTGAAGTTTGCCAACGACCGGAACATCATTCTGATCAACGGATCACCGACCGAACTGAACCGCGACACCTACAAGCATGTCTATCTGCTCACCAAGGGTGCACAGAGCAAGACCCGTATCGCCCGGCTTATTTCAGACCAGAAACTGTAAGCCCGAAACCTGCTTCAGATCCATTTCCCGGAAGGCCCGTCTGCCACTACCTGCCAGGCTAGTGCAAACGGCCTTCCGTCATCTGAAAAAAGGCCTCGGGCTTTTTAAAAAACGTTTCGGCGTTTCAATGAAAAGAATTCCGGCTTTCAGGCAAAACGCTTCGACGTTTTCTGCATGGTTATTTTTCCGGTCCGTTACTTGATTCCGAAAGAGAAAGCCAGTGATTCGGTCCGGTCTACATGCTTGGGCAAATAGACCTTGACGCGGTCACCGTCCACTTCACATTTCACACGCTTACCGGTGGAAAGCAACGTCACCTTCTTTCCCGCAGGAATATTGCCTGTCCATTCAATTACAGCAGGAACCTCAGGATCATCTTCCTTCAGGGCATACATGGCATACATCTTCTTTCCGTCTTTAGACTGGGTGAACCACACATTTCCATCGTTATATTTCCGGGCATTCACTGTGGCATAAATTGCCTCACCATTCTTGTCCAGCCATTTGCCGATGGTTGTCACGCGGTCTACGGCCTGCTCTTCGATCGTTCCGTCCGGTTTAGGTCCAACTCCCAACAGGAAGTTTCCGCCTTTAGCTACAACTTCAATCAATACAGCCAGCACCTTCTTGGAAGATTTAAGGGTAGCCCCCTTTCTCCATCCCCAGCCATACAGACTGTAACAGGTTTCCCAGGGAATATCCAGCTGGGTTGCAGGTACCTCTCCCTCCGGTGTCTGATAATTTTCAAACTCTCCCTTCACGGTACGGTCCACAACAATCAGTCCCGGCTGATTCTTTCTGGCCATAGCTGCAATCTTGTCCATGTGGATATCCTGGTTATTGCCGGGTGCAACCTGTCCGCCGTCCAGCCAAAGGATATCTACATTTCCATAGTCTCCGTTAGTCAGTTCATTAATCTGATTATAGGTAAACTGGCAGAACTTTTCCCAGCGGTCCGGATGTCTGGCTATGTTATAATTTACGTTGCGGTCTTTGGTCGGATAGAAAGGCCACCAGTAATATTCACTGTGCCAGTCCGGCTTGGAGAAATAAGCACCGATCATGAAACCTTTTTTACGGAATGCATCAAACACGTGCTTCGTAACATTAGCTCTCGGATCTTTTCCGAACGGACTGTTCATGATAGAAAAATCCGTCTGCTTGGTGTCAAACATACAAAAGCCCTCGTGATGCTTGGTGGTGAAAACCATGTATTTCATGCCACCTTTGGCCATCAGATCCGCCCACTTGTCCGGATCAAACTTCACAGGATTTATTGAGTCCTTGTGACTCCAGTACCAGCGTTTATAGTCTTCATAGTTCAAATCTTTTCTGCGGGCATTCTCTATCCAGTCCAGATCTTCACCGCAAAGTACCCATGATTCCATAATTCCCGGCACAGAATAAAGTCCCCAATGGAAAATCACACCATACTTCAAGTCCTTCCATTGATCCAGCTTCTTCAAAACCAGTGAATCAGTAGGCCATACATAACCGTCAGAACGTTTGTGACGCATTCCTTCGTACTGTCCGAAAGTTGGAATTGATGCAGTCAGAGCCAACCCCAAAGCTAAACATTTAATTGTGTTTCTCATTTCAGATAAAATCATTACTGAATTCAGGCAAGCCATAAAGCCATTCTGAATTCAAGGTTTATTAATTGATTAAAATACTCTCCGGCCTACGATTCATCCAATCCGATCCTGCAGAAAGGAAAAAGACCGGCTTCGTCTTTAACAGGCCGGCTAAAAGTACAAATAAAAATCGGAAAGATCACTCCATTCCAACGAATATTTCAGGCAGAAGCCCATAACCCTGATCCCCAAAAGTAAGTACTCACTTTATACTATCCGAACCCGAATTTCTCTTTTCTGTAATCCTTTTTTCCCTGTTTCCCTACCTATTTTGATGTATAGAGAATGCTTCTTTCTCCCTACCGGAGTACCCCGTAAATGGTCTTTATTAGGTATTGTCCGGGAATGAAGGGGCCTGTACCTTTGCATCACCAATTAATCTAAATAATTAAAAATTTATGAAACTTAAGAACTTGTTCGCAATGACAACCATTGCACTCAGCCTGATTGCCTGCTCCAGTAACGAACCGTCCGACCCGGCAATGGAAGCGCCAAAGCCGTGGCAAACAACTATGAAGGAACCTTCAAGATGTATGTGATGAACAACAATGTCGGAGAATCTGCCATGACTGTTCAGATCAAAGATCAGAAAGACGGGAAAGTAAGTCTGGAAATTCCGGAAACCGGAAGCGGAAGCATGGTCATGTCTGCCTTCTCTCTGACTGATGTCCTTGTCACTCAAAATGGAGAAAACTATACACTTTCCAAGGCAGACACTTCACTGGTTGCAGGAAACACCAATCTCAAAA
>ENA-OQBV01000632-OQBV01000632.1-human-gut-metagenome-genome-assembly--contig:-NODE-632-length-19385-cov-2.894382_pt1 | contig 19385 bp, 27 predicted proteins | sample MGYA00242750_ERZ504559 | MGnify/ENA primary metagenome ERZ504559 (study PRJEB26092, sample SAMD00036230) | human gut metagenome | host: Homo sapiens | study: EMG produced TPA metagenomics assembly of... | reverse complement strand
GACCGTGCCCGACCCTTGCGGCTGCACCGACCAAAGCCGATAAAAAAGAGGCTGAGCGCCAGGAACTTCGCACCAAAACATACCAAGCCCTAAGCTTCTTTACGAAAGAAACCGAAATCGAAACGGGCCATTGAGCATGCCTACGGCTACGCTGTCTTTGTCGATACAAGCTACACGGCCGGTTTCATTGGCGGCGGTCACGGAAGAGGCCGGGCTGTCAATAACAGTAATGGTACGGAAGTCTTCATGAAGATGGCCCAAGGAAAATTGGGCCTTGGCCTAGGTGTCCGCCAGACCAATACAATCTTTGTCTTTGATACGATCGATGCTTTTACCAGCTTCATCACCAAAGGCTGGACATTTGGCGGACAGGCTGCGGCAGCTGCCACGGATGATGTCCATGGTGACAGCCTTGAAGGGTCCTTCCAGGTAGCACCGGGAATGTGGATGTATCAAATGACGACCAAGGGGCTTGCGGCGGAACTGACGGCAACAGGAACGCGGTTCTATGTTGACAACGACCTGAATAAAACGCAGATTCCGGCGGTCAAGGAATAAGTTATGGAAGACCAGCTGACCCTTTCCCCCCGTTGCCTATTATGAAGGCCCTTTGACGGAGAAGTTTGGCCTGCCTCGGCAGAGCGGGCTGGTGCCGGAAATTGAAGGCACCCTTGTCTTTACACCGCCGTATCGGATGCGGGAAGCGTTCCGCGGTATGGAAGGCTTTTCCCATCTGTGGCTGATCTGGGGTTTTTCAAAGAACCATACTTGGTCCCCGACGGTGCGTCCGCCCCGCCTTGGCGGCAATGAACGGCTCGGCGTTTTTGCCACCCGCGCGCCTTTTTCGGCCCAATCCCTTGGGACTCTCTCTTGTAGAACTTGTAGAAATCAAGGACGGCGGAGTCAAGGGACTCCTTCTCGTTGTACGGGGAGCTGATCTGATGAGCGGCACGCCTATCTATGATATCAAGCCCTATATCCCTTACGCCGATGCTCGTCCTCAGGCACGGAGCGGCTTTGCCACAGGACCTGATGCCGAACTTTGCGTGAAGTGCGATGAGGCCCTTCTTGCTCCTTTTACGCCTACCCAGCGGCAGGCCCTCAAAAAGGTCCTTGCTCAAGATCCGCGCCCTCATTATCAGCATGATGCCCAGCGAATCTACGGGATGAGTTTTGCTGGCTTTGATGTGCACTTCCGTATCGATGATAGAACGGTTCTTGTGACAGATATCCGAAAAGGATCTTCTGATTGATTTATTTTGAAAGGAGCCTATTCCTATGAAGAAAAAAATCCTGGCTTTGACTCTTGCCCTTTGTGCCTCCCTTTCTGCAGCGGCGATTCCTGTATCTGCGGAAGTGGAGACAAATCAGCGGCCATTGCCAATATTGATATGAGCTGGCCCTATATCAAGGCCGACAATAAGGCTGCAACAAAGGCCATCAACAGTGACCTCCGCGTCTATATGGATGATTTCCGCTACGATTATATGTATCGAAAAATTTTTGAGCGGGCGGACCTGGTTTGAAACGGCCTACGAAGATAAAGATATTGCCAGTGTAGTGCTCTATGATCTGCGCAATGATGGGAAGACCAATACGACAACGGTCCATGCCATCAACTACGATTTAAAGACAGGGCAGCGCATTCCACTGGAAAAGGTCTGCCGGATGACAGTGGATGACCTCGTGAAAAAGGCAGCTACTAGCTTCTATCGCGATGGTTATATTCGCATAACGCCAAAGAAAATGCCTACCCGTGTACCCGAAGATTATGTCTTTAACCAAAATGGCGGCATTACCCTTTATTTTCAAGTCGGAGAGGTGGGGGACCTCCTTGATGGGAATGTAACGGCTCGCTTTACACCGGAAGAAATCAGGGAAATCAATGCGCAGCATCCGCTTCACTGAAAAAACGCTTACACGTGCGCTTACAGCAGGGGTCCTTATGGGATCCCTGTTTCTTCCATTTTCAGCAGGCGCAGCATCCCCCGAGCGCACTGCTGAATCTAAAAGCGTTCCTGCCGCAGCGGTTTCAGCACAGGAAAAGGTCAGCCAAGAAAAGATCGTCAAGGAAAACCTTAAGATTGCCGGTACGGCCCTTATGTGCGCCGGCACGTACAGCATGGGTGAAGGCAGCAGCGAACACAGCCTCTTTTCTGACTATGGGTGGGACGTTTCGCCTTTTCGTGCCGCTTCGGATGATACGGACGTCCATTTTGCTGTCGCTGTAAGCAAAAAGGCCTACGGCAGGACGTATCCAACTATTCTTGCTTTTCGAGGCAGCCAGACCAAGACGGATTGGAAGACCAATTTCAGGGCGTCCCTGGTCCCCTTTGACGAGAAAAACAAAACGGCCGATCCGAAAACCGTTCCCAGCGTCCATGAAGGGTTTGAACGCTATGCCGCAACGGTCCTTCGGACGCCCATGGACCTTGATGGCGATGGCAAGGAAGAAATGGTCGCCCCTTATCTCAAACAGCATCCAGACCGCAGGCTCTACCTCACCGGTCACAGTCTGGGCGGCGCGGTTGCAAGCCTTGTTGCGGAACGTCTTGTGGAAAAGGGCGTTCCTAAAGCTCAGGTCCCGGTCATTACTTTTGGTGCGCCTGCTGTTGGCAATAAAGCTTTTGCCGATGTCTATGGGAAGCGAATTGACCTGATTCGGGTAGTCACAAGCCTTGATCCCGTACCGGGCAGTCTTCAGACTTTTTTTGGCGGTGACTTTACCCAATTTGGAAAGGTGGTCAAATTTAACCTTTCGAAGAACTATTCTGGATATCAGCATCCTGTTCCTTTTATCTTGACCTTGCCCTGCGGCGTTTTTATGATTCCTATGATGAAGCGGTCAAAATGGGCCTTCTTCAAAAGGTTCCTTTGGCGCAGGAACAAGGGAAAAAGCCGATGTCAGCCCTTGCGCTCTATACGACGGAAGATTCCCTTTGATGATCGTTTTTCGCCCGATCTGGGGCGATTTGTCCTCGATGATTATCGGGCGATGTTGCCGCGGTATACAGTGCTTGACGTAAAGCACGAAAAAGAGGATAATTTTCGCATTGAGGAAGGCACGCTTATGAAAGCCGCACAAAAGGCCGGTGCCTCGTACCTTATCATCGTGACCCTCGATATAAAGCGCCTTGGACAGAGCCGGGCCTTTTATATCACGCTCTCGCAACATGTACGGAGTCTAGAAGGCCCTGGACTTTCCACGCTGACCATGGGCAGTACCCGTGTCAGCTTTGACCAAGGACTGACGCAGGCCACGCTTTCCCTTCTTGAAGACCAAAAAGCGGTCATCAGAAACCTCCTTCCCTTTATAAGGACAGAAGAAAGGCTCTGGAATCTCACCCCAGGAGATGATACGAGTGAAAATCATTGATGCTCATATGCATTTTGCCCGCTTTCCTGGATTTGATGAAGTTGCCCATCATGCTGGACATGAAAATACGGCAGCCCATTACCTTGCAGCCTGCCATGAAAATGGCATTGTCATGAGTATTGTCATGGGCAATGCCTCTGGCGGTAAGCCCCAGTTTGGCGGGATTGTACCTCAAGTGCCTGATCTGGCCGGCCCTTTTGATCTGCTTCATTACAATCAGGGAAAGGAAATCTGCTACTGTGTAGGCATCCAGAGTGAGCAGCTGACCCTTGCAAACTGTGAAGCGTCGGCTAAGGAGACGGAACGGTTCCTCAAGACGCCGCAATGTGTCGGAATCAAGATTTATACAGGCTACAATCGGGTCTATGCCAAGGATCCCCGTCACGAACCTTTTTACGCCCTTGCCGAAAAGTATGATGTGCCCGTCTGCTTTCACATGGGGGAGACGGCTGGCGGCCATGGTCTTTTGAAATATGCCCATCCTCTCACCCTTGATGAGACTGCAGCTTCCCATCCCCGTGTACGTTTTATCATTGCCCATGTGGGAAGCCCATGGATCCTTGACGCCGTAGAAGTCATGGCCAAGAATGAAAACGTCTATATCGATGTTTCGGGCCTCCTCGTTGGCCGCGCCAGTGGGGAGGAATATCTCAAAAAAACAGCAGGCCTATTTTGCTTATCTGCGCATGTGGCTTGATTACGCCGAGCGCTATGACAAGGTCATGTATGGGACCGATTGGCCCCTTATCAACATCAAGAGTTATTTGGATGTCATGAAGGCGGTGATCCCGGCAGAACATCACGAAGACGTTTTTTATAACAACGCCCTGCGCTGTTACAAAAAAATCGAAGGCCTTTTATGATGCTGTGACCCAAAGGGTACTGAAAGGAGAAATGACATGATTACAGGAACGCAAAAAGAAATCGACCGCATCCTTCCCTTTATGACAGGACGCCTCCAAAAGGCCCTTGCTGCTGTACGGGACCTGGATCTTGAAACACTGCCCCTTGGAAAGACTATCATTGACGGCGAGGAAATCTTTGTCAGCACCAATGAATATGAGACGGAACCTTTTGAGGACCGACGTCCGGAAAAGCACGAATGCTATATCGACATCCAGCTCATGGCAGAAGGTACGGAAACACTGGGCTTTACGGATGTAGAACATGTTTCCGATATGACCGAAGATCGGCGTAAAACGAGTGATGTCTCTTTCTATGGCAAGACAGAACGGGAAAACGTTGTAACCCTCCAAAAAGGGGACTTTGCCATCTTCTTTCCTTGGGAAGTCCATCGGCCCAACTGTGAGGCTCAAAAAGGAAAGCCATCCCATGTGAAGAAAGCCGTTGTAAAAGTGCGCTTTGACGGGAAATGAGAGACGAAGGATCTGGAAGGACGCTTTTTTCAGATCCATTTTTGTATTCCTTTCTTTCCTTTGTCGTTTCCTTACAATCCGGAACGGAAACTCAAAAAAAGTGGGACGGACAAGTAACATTTTGATGTTGCAAATATCTTGAAATTTTGTAAAATGGAAGCATAAGGAAAAGTCTGTGTTGCTTTTCGAGTGTTAAGGGAGGTCATCATTATGGCATGTTTTATCGTACCTGCAGCAGAAGCGATTGCTGTAACGGCAGCAACGAAGCTTTTGGGTCATAAAAAAGCAGAAAAAAAACAGCAGCGTTCGGACTCTTTTCGTAACGGAAAAATTGGGCTGGCTCAACAAGATGCTCTGGGGCGGCAGCGCGCTCCTGGCCTTTGAACATCTTTGGCATGGTGAGGTCGTTCCTTTCTTCCCCTTCCTGTCGGCCATGGAATCAGCGGAAGAAACGGCTTCCATGCTTCATGAAATGGGTACCGTTGGGGCCGGTATGGCGCTCATGGTGACCGGCGTCTGGATCGGTATGGTTGCCGTCAGCCGCGTTCTTGAGAAAAAGGCGCTCCGCGAAGCAAAATCCGCCGGAAGCGAGGCCTGATCATGACCCTGCTCATCACCGTTTTTGCAGCGGTTGCGGCAACGGCGCTCTGGTATGGGTCGGACTCGCGGCATCAGATGAAATGGGGGACCCTGTGCTGGCTTTTTTTGGGGTGCTTCCCTCATGTGGCTGGTGGATGCCATCTTTGAATATCGGGAACTGGGCGCGAGCTATTTCACACCCGACTTGGAATCCCTTGTGAATGATGCGTTCCTGGGCCTTTCAGTTGTGGCCCTAGCCCTTGTCATATGGATTGTCAATCTCTTGATTACAGATCCCAAGCATGTTGTCCGGAATGAACTGATCCACAAATCATAATACGCAGGGGACCATGGGATGCCATGGTCCCTTTCCTTAGGAAGGAGACAAAACCATGTTTTTGGATGAAGCCCTCAAAAAAGAACCCAAATCCCTTCAAGAGACGTTTCATACCTGGTATGACTTCATGGAAGACCGCATCACTTTTGGTCAGTTTGTGAGCCTTTTGCATACGAAGAACCACTGTGCCCGGGTGCTCCTTTATTGCCTGAAGATTGCCAACCTGGCCAAGCTTTCTGAAGAAGAACGGAGCGTTCTTGTGAAGGCTTCAGTATTCCACGATTCACGTCGGCAGGACGACACGCGTGATGTTGGACACGGTGCGCGGGCTGCGGAAAACTTCAAAGCCTTTGCTGAACGCGGCGAAGTGGCTTTTGACGAACGAACCTATCTTATCATGGCCTACCATGACAGGGATGACGAACAGGGTAAGGAGGCCTTGCGGAAAAGGGCCTTGAAAAAGCGATCCTGCTCTATGATATTTTCAAGGATGCCGATGCCTTGGACCGCTGGCGCATTTCCCCAACCGCCCTTGATGTGCGCTATTTGCGGACGGACTGGGCCCGGGGCCTTGTGGCATACGCAAAGCGCCTAGTGGCAGCAACGACCTTGCCCCACGCAAGGTAACAAAGAAGACTCTCCTGATCTTGTCGGGGGAGTCTTTTTTATGTGTGACCAACTTGTTTTTGTGCTGCCGTCCCGTCGGAAAGGTTCCATTCCGGCACGGCGTCAGCCTTTTTGAGGAGGGGGGTACATAGCTTCCCAGTTTTTGCTCGGATGGGCAGCGACGGTGAGACTCTGCAGAAGGAAAGGATAATAGGACGTTTCAAGGCAGCAGGATGGGAATCTTTCCATCCACCTTCTTTTCCGTCATCTTTAAGGGGAAAAGAGAATGCCCTGACGCGGTAAAGGTAAGCAGAAAGGCGCCTTCTTCCTTACGATGGCAAGGACTGAAAAGCAGCAATCAGCGTTGCCGGATGTAGGAAAGGTCCCTCTTTCAAAACAGGGGCGGCGTACTTGGGAAAATGAAAAGGCCCTGAAACGTAGGCTTCTTTACGGGTTTTGTGAAAGAGGGGACAAGGCTTCGAAAAGAGCTAAGCAATCCTTACTCTTTTAGTGTGAGGGCACCGAACAAAAGAAACAGGGCCGGAACGATAATGGCCGAGTCGCCCATGGCTTTTGTGATGGCAAAGCCCCAAGCAGAGCCCAGACAGAAGATGCTGTTGATGAAGATGTAGAGCAGGGCTTTTTTGAGGGATCCTGTTTCATGGTCCTTCAGGTAGGCGCTAAAGGCTTCGACGGTGCGCTTCATGTTGCCCATGACCATGATGCTCGTGTATTCATGGCCTTCGACGCGGTGGAAGGTCTGCATCTGAAGCCCTGAGGACAGGCCCAGGAGACAGAGTACAAGGCGGGTTGCGGCAAAACTATCCGGCATGAGGGCTGACAGGGTCATGAGGAGGCTCTGGAAAAGGAGAATGATCTTTTCGAACGTGACGAGGTCAGCCTGTCTATCCCTGAGCTGCTGGGAAAGGAAAAGGCCCAGCATATAGGAAAGAATGGGAAAGAGAAAGGTCAGGACGCCCAGAAAATGACCGCTTGCCATGACGTGACCGGAATAGATGATGTTTCCCGTTTGGGCAAAGGCAAATACACCGCCCCGGGCAAGAAAGCTGTAGGACGCACAGAAGCCGCCTACGGAAGTCATGATGAAAAGAAGGGGATAGGAATCCCGTCGCAGTCTTATGGAAAGACTGCCTCGCCCGCTTGCTGCCTTTGAAATCGTCGATGCCATCATACCCATGCTCCTTTTTATAGGTGCCTCGTACTATGGAAACGAGGCTTACAAATTTTTACGAAAAGTACGCTCTTTTTTGTGTTATAGTATAGAGTGAAAAGAGAAATTTGTATAATATATTTTATCTCTTGTGATATAAAATAAACCTATGGAATAAGGAGCCTGTCATGAACCTCATCCAACTGCGCTATTTCCAGGCTGTCTGCGCCTGCGGAAATTTGACCCAGGCGGCGCAGCAGCTCCATATTTCCCAGCCTTCCCTGTCGAGCGCCATCCAGACCCTTGAAAAGGAATTTGGCGTGGGGCTTTTTGTTCGCCAGTATCGCGGTGTAGAACTGACGGCAGAAGGCGAGCAGCTCCTCAAGCTGTCCCGTTCCCTTACGGAAAATGCCGATAAACTTGTGCGGATCATGCAGGACCTTGGTGCCGGCCGTCATATCCTGCGTCTTGGTGTGCCCCCTGTTTTAGGAGGCTGGCTTTTGCCCCGCCTTTATACCGATTTTTTTCGCCACCATGAGGAGCTCGGTTTGGAAATCATGGAAAAGCGGCGGGCGGTCATCAAGGAAGAGTTGGAACATGAACTTCTGGATCTTGCCTTCATTATTCATACACAGCCCGTATACAGTGGATTTGAGTCCCTTTTTGTCACGGACCTTGAATCAGGAGCCCTCGTCTCCCGAGCTCATCCCCTTGCAGGGGAAAAAGTCCTGCCTCTGGCAAACCTATCTGCGGAAAAACTGGTTCTTATGCCAGAACTTTTCTTTCAGTCCGAGCTTGTAGAGGAACGCTTCCGCAAAGCCGGTCAGGAACCTCAGATCCTTTGCCGCACGTCCCAGCTGTATACCATGATCCAGCTTGTGAAAAATGGCGGGGCCATGGGTGTTGGCTATAAGGAAATGTTTCTAGACGACCCTGACCTTTGCTTCCTTCCTTTTAAGGAACCGCTCAAGATTCACCTGAGCCTCATCTGGAAGAAGCACCAGTATGCGTCGGAAGGCATGAAGCAGCTCATTGCCTTTTTGAAAAATGGCAAGGCAAGTTCCTAAGGGAGCCCTTGATTCTACAGCCTTGCAACAAACTTGGAAGATAGGATATAATACTTGTTCGTAACCAAAAAGAAGAAAGGTCTGTCATTATGAGAACAAAAGAAGAACTTGCCGGTGTGACCGCTCTTGGCAGCGGCCATACGGAATATAAAAGTACCTATGATCCTTCGGTCCTGGAAGCTTTCCCCAATAAGCATGAGGAAGCGCCTTATCTGGTCAAGCTGAACTGCCCGGAATTTACAAGCCTTTGCCCGAAAACAGGCCAGCCTGATTTCGGCCGCGTTGTCATCAGCTATATCCCGGATCACAAACTGGTGGAAAGCAAATCCCTGAAACTCTATCTCTTTTCTTTCCGCAATAACGGAGACTTCCATGAAGACTGCGTCAATATCATTAAAAATGACCTAGTGGCTCTTCTTTCGCCGAAGTATCTGGAGGTTGCCGGTTATTTCAATCCTCGCGGCGGTATCAGTATCCTCCCTTTTGCCGTCTATTACCAGGTACGAATATAAAGAAATGGCCCAGCGCAGAATGGAGGCCTTTGTCCATGAGTAAGAAAGCCCTTGTCCTGTCAAGTGGCGGTGTGGATTCAACGACCTGTGTATCCGTGGCGGTTCATGAATTGGGCCGGGAAAACGTTGCTACTGTTTCCATCTTTTATGGGCAGAAACATCGCAAGGAACTTGACGCAGCCCAGAAAGTGGCTGATTTTTATCATGTACCTCATTATGAACTGGATTTATCAAAGATCTTCCAGTATTCAAACTGCAGTCTCCTGTCCCATTCGACGGAAGAAATCATCCACGAAAGTTATGAGGACCAGATTGCCCAAAATGGGGAAGGCAAGGTATCGACCTATGTGCCGTTCCGTAATGGGCTGATGCTAAGTGCCGTTGCAAGCCTTGCCATGAGTCTTTTTGAAAAGGACGATGTGGATATTTACCTTGGCGCCCACGCCGATGATGCGGCAGGCAATGCTTATGCCGACTGCAGCGAGGCCTTTACGGATGCCATGGGGAAGGCCATTTCCATAGGAACCTATGAGCAGTGTCATTTGGTGGCGCCTTTTGTGGAAGTCAACAAGGCAGGCATCGTAAAAAAAGGCCTTGAATTGGGGACTCCTTATGAATTGACGTGGAGCTGCTACGAAGGCGGTGACCGTCCCTGCGGCACCTGCGGTACCTGTATCGACCGGGCGCGCGCCTTTGCGGCTAACGGTGTCCCGGATCCCGCATTGGAGGAAAAGTGATGTATACGGTAACAAAAAGGATGGAAGTGAGCGGTGCCCATGCACTCAGGCTTCCTTATGAAAGCAAATGTACCCGCCTTCACGGGCACAACTGGATCATTGAAGTGACCTGCCGCCGGGAAGAACTGGATGAAAATGGGATGGTCGTCGACTTCCATCATATCAAGGATGTGGTAAAAAAGCTCGACCATCAGAACCTCAATGCCATCCTGTCCATGAATCCGACGGCGGAAAACATTGCCAAGTGGATCCATGACCAGGTCCCATACTGTACCAAGGTCATGGTCCAGGAATCAGAAGGGAATGTGGCTGTTTATGAAGACTGAGCGATTCCCGGTTGTGGAGATTTTTGATTCCATCGATGGAGAAGGAAAGCGAACTGGCTATATGGCTACCTTTGTTCGCTTTGCTGGCTGCAACCTGCGCTGCTCCTACTGCGATACGGCCTACGCCTGGGACGCGTCACAGGCAAAGGAATGGCTGTCTGAAGACAATCTCTTCCAACAGATAACAGCCTATCCGTGGAAACGGGTGACCCTCACGGGCGGAGAACCGATGCTCCAGCCCATCGAGACCCTCTGCCGCCGTTTAGGGGATGCAGGTTATGAGGTCAATATTGAGACGAACGGCGCGGCAGCGCTCTTTTTGGATCGTCCGGACAGGCTTTTTTATACCATGGATATCAAGAGTCCCTCGTCCGGGGAAAAGGACCGCATGCGCTGGGAAAATCTTTCCCTCCTGACGGCAGACGACGTCTTGAAGTTTGTCGTCGGGTCCGTAGAGGACCTGCGCTATATGGAAACCATCCTTAGCACCTATTCCATCAAGGCCCAAATTTACGTATCCCCTGTTTTTGGTAAGATTGAGCCTGTGGCGTTGGTGGACTTTGTCAAACATCATCAGCTTTCCCGCGTCTGCGTCCAGGTTCAGCTCCACAAGGTGATCTGGGACCCCGAAGCACGGGGCGTGTAACAAGGAGAAAAGGAGACCCCAGTCATGACAGAAACGAATTCCAAATCCCGCCGTCAGTACTGGCAGGAACGGGCTGCCGCGGCCCGCAAAAAAGGCGGCGTCACGGAAGACCTTATCAAGGAATATATGATGGATCAGCAGCAGTTCCTTAGCGTCCTTGAAGAAATTGGCATGCTTGGAAAAGCTGGCAATCTGCGCAAAGCCCTTCGGAAGATTCGCCGCGTTGTGGAAAGCGCCTTGCCGGAAAAAAATGACCAGCTCATTTCTAAGGCCCTTGATCATCCGCTGGAATACCTCGTCTATCCGATTTTCTTTGCCAAGGAATGTGAAGGAAAACGCTTTACGCCGGCACCGCTTCCCATTGGTCTTGGCTACCATCTGTGGGGCGGTATCCTTATGGACCTGGGAAAACCGGAAGACGCTTATAAACGCTTTGAGCAGAGCCTGATGTGGAGTCCTTTTTCCTACGCCAATTACTATCCCATGAATCGCATCCTTGAAGGGAAGGGAGACTTGTCTGGATGGCTCCAAAATATCCGCCGCGAATATGCACAGGCCATTTACCGCCGCAATCTCATGGAAGCCTATGGGGAGCTGGCCCGTTACTACCTTGTGACAAAGAAAACGGAAAAGGCGGCTGCCATTGCAGCCTATATGAAAGCCCATCCCATCCTTGATTCCCTGCCGTCTTATTGGGACAAAGCCATGGAGGACGCTATGAACGCCCTTTCCCCCGATAGCCTGCCGGCTTTTGACGAAGTGGTGAAGGACGCAGGCCTTGGTAAGGGACCTCATGAAAGCGCTGTAAAGGCCCTCGACGAAGTGGCTGAAAGAGCCCTTACCCTTCATAATGAGGATACGGCAGAACGGGTATATGCCTACCTCTATGACTTGACGCAGGACTCGAGCTACAAAGGAAAGGCAGCTCAGATCAAAAAGCACGATCACAGTCATGAAGGCTGCCACAATCACGATCACCATTATCCTCATAACAATGATGAGAAAGGAAAGAGTCATGAGTGACGATAAGCTGATTTATTTCCATAAATATGATCATCACGACGGAAAAGAGCTTCCAGAAGGACTTTTTCACGGCCATCACCATGACGGGGACTGTGACTGCGGCTGTGGTCATGATCATGATGTGGATGGATTCCATGCCCAGATCATGGGAAGCACGGAACCGGGCCTTTTCAGTGAAGACAGCTTTGACCCCGACGAAGTGGACAATGTGGTCTTGACCCTTTACAACGAATGCGTCGATGAACTGCTTGCCATTTCTGACCTTGTCGATAAAGGTAAACTGGAGAAGGCCTTGCGCCGGGTCCGCAGACTGACGGAAATGCACAGGGAATTTTATTCGGGGGAAGAAGATCTTGATGAACGGAGTCTTGCCCTTAACACGGAAGTCCCCATTTACCGCTGCCTCAAGGACCTGCGCGGCGAAAAGGATAACCTGCTCCTCATGCCTGTGCCCCTTCATGTCATGTATTTTATGTGGGGCATGATCCTTTATAAACTAGGAAAAGAGGAAGCCGCCATGAAAAAGTTCAAGTGGGCCTGCCGCCTCAATCCTTTCCATACACTCCCTTATGCCGCCATGAACCGTTACTACGAGAAACATGGCGATAGGAAAGCTTGGCTGGACAATATCCGTCGGGAAGGAAAAAACCATCTATGCAGATGGGGGTTACGGAAGCTTTGCCGAATTGGGCCGCTATTTGGCTTTTGAAGGCCGGATTCCCGAAGCACGGGCTTGCTATGAGTATGTCCTTGACTGGAATGCCGAGACGGAACTTCCCGATGCCTTTACGAAGGAACTGGCCGACCTCCTTGACTCCACAGCTGAAGTGGCCGACTTTGACGATGTGTGTGCCGAGTTTGGCTTGGAACCCGGTGCCGACTCCGAAGTCCTTGAGGCCATGGAAAAGGCCATGAAGGTTGCGGAAAAACAAAATGATTATACATCATGGGAAGCTATCCAAGAAGGCCTGTTCCTACTCACTAAGGATGAATCCTATTTTGACAAGAAATGGCATGGCTCCGACGATGATTTCGATGACGATGAAATCTATGATGAGGAAACCGATGTGCCTCTTGTTCCCTTAGAAGATGAATTCGAAGACACCTGTGATGACGGTGAAAAGAAAGACAGGAAGAAGGGAAGCGGCCCTTCTGACGATGATGAAGGTCCTTTTTAAGAAAAGATAGGTGCACAATTAAAGAAGAGCTGCGAAAAAATGAAGTACTCATTTTTTCACAGCTCTTCTTTGTTATTCTCCAAAATAAAGGTGGCGGCAGATGGCATCCATGATTTTTTCTTCCCAGATGTAGTTGCCGCTGTAGGCCCCGGCACTTCGCGGGTCGTCATCTTCCGCTATGGCTTCGCCGTTCATGATGTAGAGGAAGCCGTTTTGGGTTCCTGGTACGACAAAGACGCCGGCTAGAAGGCCATAGGCTTCTCCCGTATGGCCCCATAGGTCAAGGACATGGTCCTTGACAACACGGCTTGTGCCCGTCCCTTTGATGGGGTACAGGGCAAGACCATAGCCTTCAATGGAACCGTTATAGGTGTCGCCATTTTTATGGGCCGCGGTATAGGTCCATTGAGGGGTCATCATTTCACGGACAAGGGAGGAAGAAAGGATGCGTTTGCCATTGAAGGTTCCCTTGTTGATGAGGAGGCGCAGGACATGGGAGAGCTCTTCGTAGGAAATACGCAGACCGCCTTGGGGCGCAAAGATGGTCCCGTTGGTTCCGACTTTGTAGCTAGAAAGGCTGTAGCCGCTTGGTGCAAGGGCAGGGCTCGGCTGGCGGCCCCTGAAATCATCGACTTGGGGAATCCAAGGTCCAAATTCGTTCCAGCTGCTTCCCCTGTTTTTTCGATAGACAGTTCCTAATTCCTTGAAAGCTGCTGGTGAAAGCGTGGCAGGAAAGAAGCTGGCTTCTGTTTCAAGGTCCGTAAGGATATGGCGCTTCATATAACGGTCGAAGCGTTCTCCCGTTACTTTTTCGATGATGGTTCCAAGGACACCGTAGTTGATGTTGGCATAGGTGAAATATGTTCCTGGCTGCTGCCATTTTGACGCAAAGTGGGAGGGATGGTAGTAGCTCGTGCCCGGTTTGAAATAATCCCGAACGGGAACCGATGGCGGCAGACTATAGGTCCTGCCATCACGCAGGCTCGACGTGTGGGAAAGGAGCATACGCACCGTTATGGGAACCGTGGGCGCGTTAGGATTGCGCAGGCTGTAGCCTAGATAGTGGCTGATATCCTCGTCGAGCTGAATCTTTCCTTCCTGGACAAGCTGCATGACGGCGAGGCCTGTCACGGTCTTTGATACGGAGGCAACGCGGAAGCGGGTGTTTCTTGTTACGGGTTCATCCTTTCCCCCGGAACTTGCCCCAATATGGCGGCGTCCAGCAAAATGGGAGTAGACCTCACGGCCATCTTTGAAGACAATGACGCCAAGGCCAGGGACTTTCGTTCCAGAATCTCCAATCATGCTGTCAAGTTCCTTGGTCAGGGCCGCTTTTGATTGGGCAGAAGGCATTCCTTTTTTAAGGCCTGCCGGTACTTTTTGCCCTGCCGTCTGGTAGGAAGCTACTTTCTTTACCGTTTTTTTGGATGCTGCAGTGGCCTGTGCCGTGCCCAAGGGAGAAAAGGATAGGCTGACAAGGCCTAAAAGGCCGAGAACGAAGAGTTTTTTTGGATACCATGGGTTCTTCAATGAAAAACGGGCACCTTGCTGGAAAAGGGCCCGGACACCACCTTTCTTTTTTATCGGGAAAAATGCTTTTCCTTCATTATAACGAAGGCGGACGGCAAGGACAAGGAAAGGACAGGGAATTTTCCTTTTTTGACGCATATTTTTTATAAAAAAAAGATACAAAAAATATGTATAAAATGATTGAAAAGGAGAAAATAAAAGGCATCAGGGTGTTTTTATTGACGGAATAAAGAGAAAGAATTATGCTTGATTTATCAAAATAAAGTGGGAGGCGTGTATTTTTATGAAGATAACAGCCATCAAATTGGGCAGAATTTCTGTGCCGCTGCGCGTTCCCTTCAAAACGGCTCTGCGTCGTGTTGATTCCGTAGAAGATATCATCGTTGAAGTGCATACGGACACGGGGGAAATTGGCTATGGAGAAGCGCCTCCAACCGGTGCCATTACGGGTGATACGACAGGAGCCATCATTGGCGCCATCACCGACCACATCCGTAAGGCCCTTGTGGGGCGTGATATCGATGATTTTGAGGACCTGACAACAGCTTTGGACGGTGCTGTTGTCAAAAACAGCAGTGCCAAAGCGGCTGTCGATATGGCCTTGTGGGATCTGTACGGACAAAAATATCAGATTCCCGTCTATAAACTGCTCGGTGGAGCTCGGAAAAAGATTATCACGGATATTACGATCAGCGTCAATCCACCGGAAGAGATGGCCCGTGATGCGGTAAATGCCATCAAGCGGGGTTATGATACCTTAAAGGTAAAGGTAGGGGTCGATCCAACTCTTGACGTAGCCAGGCTCAAAGCCATTCGTGACGCTGTAGGAAGCGCACCCCGCATTCGCATTGATGCCAATCAGGCTTGGGCTCCAAAAGAGGCTGTCCGTCTCCTGAACGAAATGCAGGAATCCGGATTAGCCATTGAACTTGTGGAGCAGCCGGTCAAGGCCCATGACCTAGAGGGACTGACGTATGTGACGGAACGCTCCTATGTGCCGGTCCTTGCCGATGAAAGCGTCTTCAGCGCTGAAGATGCCCTGAAAATCGTGGAAATGCGGGCAGCGGACCTCATCAATATCAAAGCTCATGAAATGTGGTGGTTTGACAAGTGCCCTCAAGATTGCTGCCTTGGCGGAGATCTCTGGCATGGAATGCATGATTCGGCTGTATGTTGGAGGGCCAAAGTGAGTGTCAACGCGGCTGTGCATCTGAGGCCTGTGCCAAAAAAGGTCATTACCCGCGTTGATCTTGATGGACCCGTCCTTTGCAGTGAAGATCCCATCGATGGCGGTGCCGTCTTCAACGAAAAGGAAATTACCGTTTCTGACGCACCGGGCCTCGGGATCAAGGGCATCCGCGGTTTGACTTATCTTGATGTGTGACGGCGCCTGGTTTTCCTGAAGGGAAGTGGATATAATGGTCATTACGAATGGTTTTATGTATATTGCTTTTCTTATGTGTTTGGCAGGGATTCTTCTTGCCCTTGAAAAATACACAAAATGGAAGATTTTCAATGTCGTGCCGCCCCTTGTCTGGATCTATGTCCTCAATATGATTTTCTGCACCTTGGGTCTCTACCATTCCAAAGAAGTTTCCGCTGCCTATAAAGCGCTGAAGAACAATCTCCTGTATGCTATGATTTTTGTCATGCTCCTGCGCTGCGATTTCCGGAAACTTGCCAAGTTAGGCGGGCGCATGGTGGCCATCTTTCTTGGCTGCTCCCTCACGCTTTTTGTCGGGTTTATTGTTGGGTACCCCATTTTCAAGGGCTCTCTTGGCAGTGACACGTGGGGTGCTGTAGCTGCCCTGTATGCCTCTTGGGTTGGCGGTTCTGCCAATATGGCAGCCATGCAGGCTGCCCTTCCCGTAGACGCCGGCGCTTACAGCTGCGCACTCGCCCTTGATACGGTCTGCTATTCCGTTTGGATTGCCTTGCTGCTGCTCATGGTCCGCTATGCTTCCAAGTGGAACAATGCTGTAAAGGCCGATACGTCAAAGCTTCAGGCTGTAGCCGATGCCGCTGCGGCGGAAGTGGCAAAGGAAAAGAAACAGGCTGGCGGTGCGGACTGGATCTTCCTCATTGGACTTTCCCTTATTGTCTCTGCCATTTCCCAATATGTAGGGGCTTCCCTCAACGGGGCACTTAGGGATGTTGGTCTTGCGATGTTCGATAAAGGGTCCATGACGACCCTTTTTGTAACGGTCCTGGGCCTTGTCTGCGCCATGACGCCTCTTGGCAAGGTGCCGGCTGTAGAGGAACTTTCCAGCGTTTATCTGTATGCAGTTGTTTCCCTTCTTGCTTCGACGGCTTCTGTAACGGATCTTCTGGCAGCTCCTATGTGGGTGGTCTATGGGTTCTTTATCCTAGCCGTTCATGTGATCCTTATGTTCTTTTTGTCAAAACTTTTTCATTGGGATCTGTGCATGGTCTCTACAGCATCCCTTGCTAATATTGGCGGGGCGGCTTCTGCTCCGATTGTGGCTTCTGCCTATGATGCCTCCTATGCAGGCATTGGGGTCCTTATGGGCGTCTTAGGGGCTGCTGTTGGGAATTTTGCCGGCATGATCTGCGGCGCTATCCTTAAGATGATGTAATTCATTTCAAACGGGGCTGTCTATTAGGCAGCCCTCTCTTTTTGTGAAAGGAGGAATTGTTGTGGAAACATGGGATGCATTGCAAAAGGATGTGGAGATGTATCTTGCAAAGCGCCCGGGCAAGACCGCAGTCAGTTGCTGGCTCCTTACGGAGAAGCAGGGGTTTTCCATCGGAGGAAAAAATGAACTGCCTTCGGCAAGTCTCATCAAGCTTCTTGTTCTTGTGGAACTTTGTGAAGAAGTCAGGCGAGGCAGGGCAAACCTTAAGGAAGCAATCTCCATTTTAGGGTCAGCCATAACTGGCGGTGATGGAATCATAAAGGAATTGAAAATTGGGCACACTTTCACGCTGGAGGAACTGGCCACGCTCATGATCATTGTCAGTGACAACGAAGCGGCCAATCAGCTGATAGATAGACTGGGCATGAAGGCCATCAATGAAAGAGCAAAAAAGTTGGGCCTTGCACAGACTCACTTGGGACGCTTGATGATGGCTGATGCGTCAGGGGAAAAAGAAAGGGACAATTGGACAAGCGCTGATGACACAGTTCATCTGCTGCGTGTAATCTGCGAGACTGCTAAAACAGGCAGCCCCCTCGGCCGCTGGATGATTTCCCTTCTTGCCCGTCAGCAGCAGGAGGGAGGCCTTAGACGCAATCTTCCTGACTTTGTGCAGGTTGCCCATAAATGTGGAAATCTTGCTGGCGTGGAACATGATGCAGGCATCTTCTTTGGAAAACGGCCTTACTTATTGGCCGTCCTTACGACAGAACAGCCTGCATCTTATGTGGGACGGGAAACCATCGGTATGGTCAGTCTCCTTTGTGCCAGAGCCTTTGGCTTGTTAGGATAATCTAATTTACTAAAGTTCGGAAAAATAAAGGAAATGCGCGAAAAAAGAGAAGAAAAATAGATGAAAATGAAAAAAATATGATAAAAACTCAAACTTTAAGATTATAAAAATATAAAACGTTCGTAAAATTTGCAAAAAAGACTAGGCAATCTTTTTTTCGTATGCTATAATAAGCCATGTAATTCAAGAGGAGATTCAATTCTCTCGGATTGCTTCCTTGTTGAAGGGTGTACATTGTGGACGGATGGCTGTCCGCGGTGCAGACCAAATGTGTAAGTCGATAGATAGGCGAGATAGGAAAGGGGTAATGAAACTATGTATCAGAAAGATCTTCTTTATGTGATCAAACCGAGCCAGCTCACACCGGATACGTTGAGAGCCATCCTCCTGCAGCATCCGGAAGTCCAGTTCGTTTCTTTCATGGGCATTGATTTTGCTGGCAACGATACGGATGAAAAAGTTCCTATCAGCGCTTTGCTCGATGATATGGAAACCATGCTCTATGAACACACGGCCCAGACGGATGGTTCTTCCGTTGTCCTGCCTGGCGTGGCTTCTCTTGATGACGCCCGTGTTGACATGGTGGCCGATCTCAGCGTCAACTGGTTTGTTGACTACAACACGGAAAACTTTGATGCTGATAACGGGAAGATGATTGGGACGCTCCGCATCCCTTGCTTCTTGAAGCACAACAACGAATTCGTTGATTCCCGCTATATCCTTAAGAGCACCCTTGATTATGTGGGAAAGGAACTGCTCGCGGAAATGAAGAAGGAAGGCAGCGTCCCGGGCCTTGCCTGCGATCCCAAGGAAATCGAGGAAATTGTTTTCACCAGCGCAACGGAACTTGAGTTCTGGACCAAGACTCCTCGTGAAAATGTTTCAACAACGGATCTTTCCTCTTCCCAGGTCATGCAGGAACAGTATTGGCAGCGTACGCGCGGCAATGTTCGGACTTCCCTTGGAACAAGCCGTCCAGACCTTGAATCTCTATGGTCTTAACCCTGAAATGGGGCATAAGGAAGTGGGCGGTGTCCGCGGCCAACTCGATGAAAACGGCAATATGACCCACGTCAATGAACAGCTGGAAATTGATTGGCGTTTTTCGACCCCGCTCCAGGCTGCGGATAATGAAATCCTGGTCCGCAGCGTTGTGAAGGAAATCTTCCGCTCCAATGGACTTGAAGTTTCTTTCCAAGCCAAACCAATCTTCGGGGTGGCCGGAAGCGGTGAACATACTCACGTCGGGATTGCCGCCCGCCTGAAAGATGGTAAGATCATCAATCTCATGAGCCCTGCTGATATGAAGAAAGATTTTCTTTCTGCCGTAGGCTATGGCGTGCTCATGGGCATTCTCAAGAACTATGAAGTCGTAAACCCCATCGTTTCGGCTACGACCGATGCTTTTAACCGTCTGAGACCTGGATTTGAAGCCCCTATCTGTATCGTAACGAGTCTTGGCCGCAGCTAT